>Ga0180007_10001001_pt1 | contig 41230 bp, 78 predicted proteins | sample MM_PC_MetaG_FD_121122 | JGI IMG/M metagenome (GOLD analysis project Ga0180007, IMG submission 121122) | Groundwater microbial communities from the Aspo Hard Rock Laboratory (HRL) deep subsurface site, Sweden - MM_PC_MetaG | ecosystem: Environmental > Aquatic > Deep subsurface > Groundwater... | reverse complement strand
TCATCATCCACCCCATCAAACCAGTACCCCGCCCCTCGTGAGGCCAGGTCAGGGATGTTCTGGAGGCCGGTAAAATAGCTTCCGTTGCCTGTGATATCTCCTGTGATTGTCGGAGTTGCAATGGTGGGGGAAGTCCCGAATACAACTGCTCCGCTCCCTGTTTCATTAGTCAAAGCAGATGCAAGATTCGCACTCGAAGGAGTTGCAAGAAATGTAGCTACGTTTGATCCAAGACCTGAAATGCCTGTGGAAACAGGAAGACCAGTACAACTCGTAAGAGTTCCAGATGTAGGAATTCCAAGAATAGGAGTAACTAAAGTTGGAGTTGTGGCTCTTACAGGAGCACCAGTTCCAGTTGCCGTTGTCCATACAGGATTAGTCGCTGCTCCTCCACCAACAAGAAGTTCTGTCACCAATCCAACCGGAAGAACTTCAACGGGTCCAGTAGTAGCTCCCACAAGAATTCCGCCATCTAAAAGAGTAGAGACTCCTGTTCCTCCATCAGCTACGGGAATATCTGTTCCTTCTGCTCTATAAATATATTTTGTTCCTATAGTTACAGCCGTCGGAATATCTATAGCAATCGAAGGAATTCCTCCTGATGAAGTTATTAGAACTCCACTATTTACAGCAGTTATTCCTCCTATTATATTAGCTGAAGAACTATAGAGAATCTGATTTATAGTTGTAGTAGCTGGATATGTAGCAGTTGTCCAGGAAGGAACAAAAGGAGATGCTCCGACTCTTAATATTTGACCTTCTGCTCCTATTGCGGTAACTCCTATAGCACTTGTTCCATTTCCGTAAAGAACTCCATTAAGAGCAAGAGTAGATACCCCTGTTCCTCCATCTGCTACAGAAACATCTGCTCCTCCCGTATAATAAACAGAAGCTCCTCCAACTTGTAATCCAGAAGCATTTAAAGTTCCTGTCATTCCTAAAATAGTTGTTCCATCTCCAACTGGACCAAGAGTCACAGAAGTATCATCAGAATCATCCCAAAACTTTAAAGTTCCTGCATCATGAATCTCTAAGTTCTCTCCTAAGTCATCTGCTCCAAAATGGATAGTTCCTCTCGTAGCATTAGAAGTAGATTTAAATGTAAGATTAGCAGAAGCATCTACTCCCCCTATTAGAGTCTGACCAGATGTTCTTCCTATTAATAGAGCATACTGAATATGATCATCATCTCCAAGACCTATAAGATTTCCATGATCTACAAATGTTCCTAATTTAGCCCAAGCAGATCCATTATAACAGTATATGATATTTTCATCTTCTACCCACAGAGCAAATCCTTCGTTAGGAGTAGTAAAATCCCAACTATATCCATCATATTGAGCTATATCTTTTTCATGAGCAGCCCATGCTCCTGTCGCAACAGAAGCTACGATATATCTATCTCCCGTAGTAGGAGCTCCTGGGGGAGCAGTAAGATCCTTATCTATTACTGAATCCTGCCAATCTAATATTCCTGTCATCCCTAGAGCTACCCATGTCGCATTATTATAGGTATTATCCACTAAGAGATAAGCCGTATCAGAAGTAGAATTCATCCAGATTGTAGGAACAGTATGATTCCAATCCAGAGGCGTAGGATTAGAAGTCTTAGAAATATATCTTATAGTATCTCTGTTAGGAAGAACTAGATTTCCCATTTTATCATCTCTCCTTTAAATAAAATAGATTAAATTATACAATGAACAAGGAGAAGCTTACTTTGTGTATCTTCTATGTATGTCGTTAGTGAGTTGAATATTAATAGCTCCAGTCGCATTAGAAAGATCTTTATTGGTAACTACAATATAAAGATAATTATTGCGAGGAGTATCTCCATTTATCCAACCCACATTAAGATCATCTTCTAGAAGCTTACTATTAGCTCCGTCATATCTAAAAATTTCATCTCTTGTATTAGGCTTAGATTTAGTCGCACTTCTAATAGAAACATTAAAGTTCTGAGAACCACAAGATACATTCACTCCCTTTAAAACTCCCATATGAACATTATTTTCATCTGTAGAAGTGACAGCCACAGTTTCTTCGTATCCAGTTGTATCCAGAGCTACAGAACTTAATATGTGTTGACTTATAGAAGTTCTTTCGAAGATTCTTATCATTTTATATATTCCTCCAGTTTAAATTAAAAATTATCTATCTCTTAGTCGTTGTATCAGACTTTCTTAGCCTATCAGCCCTTTTTCCTCCAGGATTTATTCTTCGTCGATCCTGAGTTTGATTCGTACTCTCTCTTCTTGTTTTTTTACGAGTAGATTTATTAGGATCTTCAGGATTATCAGGATTAGAAGTTTCTGGAACAGGAATATCCTCGGAGCCGGTATAATCTTTCCAAGTTTCTACAGGAATCTCTAAAATAGCAGCCATTTTTTCCAGACTAGGAATAATAGTAGGAGCTATTCCAGATTGTATCATTGTATCGACGTTTCTTAACATCTCTACAAAAATCTCTTTAAGAGCTATTTTACGATTCCAATCTAAAGGATCTAACTTTATATAAGCAGGTCGTCTCTTATTAGGAGGAAAATTAGCTTCTATAAATGGTCTTATTAATTGAGAATTGACAGCATCTTCTATATCTGAAATTAATCCCTTTTCAGACATTAAGAAAAGATCTGCATGAACACTTACTGAACTATATCCCCCTCCGCCTTCTTGAGTTACAATATTTTCTGGAACATATATGGCTCTAAGGCATCTGGCATCTAAATGTCGCATAGCTTCTACAAACATAGGACCACGAGCATCGTCATTTAAAAGCTCGAGTTTCCACATATTCTCTCTGCCAGATTTAGATTCTTGATAAGGAATAACGCCTACACTGGAACTAATAAGGCTAGAAGCAAGTCTTAATCCAAGTTCTAAGTTATCTACTTCTGCATTAGAAGAATCTCTAGACTTTCCAGGAGGTGCAGTGGCTATCGCAGGAGGTGTTCCTCTTCTCTCGTAATATTGCATCATAAATTGATATAAGAGTTCTTTCCAATACCATACTTTATAAGCATTTTTTAATCTAGAAGCTCCAAAAGGATTTCCGAACTCTTCTTCGTTAGTAAATAGAAAAACTTTTCTAGTAGGAAGATGAATATCTCCACCTGTTTCTCTTTCTTGAATTATTTCTTCTAAATTCTGATTTCCATCAAACTTCATTTTAATAGAACTTGGATGATTAGGTTTTATTTTTTTCCAATACGCAAGATCTCCATTAAAGTAGATATCTTCTTTTCCTTCTTTATCTATATTGGAAATTTTAACATCTGACCTTTCCCATACTTTTTCATTACACGAAAATCCATAATCCACTGCCATTAATATAGATTTAATAAGTTTGCTCCATACCCTCTTCAGAGCCCATTCTACGGTCTTGGCTATCTTCATATCGTCACAGTGTACTGTCCAAGTAAGGGATACTATGGGAAGCTTTATGACGGCTAATCCAGCAGCTAATTGATGATCTCTTCGCATAAGGTCATATGTTGAAATATCTACAGTATCTGGATTATATTCTTCTGGAAGAAAACTTGTCCCCATTGAAAATAGAGGATTTTTAAAAGAAGTTAATTCTCTAAAAGAAATAGGTTCTTTTCCTTCTTTTTTATAAACTTTATCTTTTTTCTTAGCAGAATCTATAGGAATAACTTTAGCTTTTTCTTGTAAGAATTTTGCAAATTCTCCTTTTAATTCTTTATCGAAAAAGTTAGAAATAAATTTCCCCATAGGATCTAATAAGACTGATGTCTTTTTTAATTTAGCCATTTTAGGAGAAACTATCTTGCCTTCTTTTTTAACAGATTTTAACATTATCTAACTCCACCAAATTTTGAATGAAATCTTGAAACATATTCAGGCTTTTTAAGTTTAGAAGCATCCATAAATCTAACTTTAGGCTTACGAGCTATTGAAAAACTTCTAGCAGAATTTATCGGAATAATTCTAGGAGAAGTCTGGATAAAACTAGAAAGTCCTGGAATTATAAAATTCATATTAATGGGTTTCTCCCCTAGAGAAGAAGCCATCGCTATAGACCAAAAGATATCTCCATGATGCTTGGCATTTTTATCAGTATCGAAAACAAACTTTCCATGTTCTGTAACTTTTCTTTTTATCGAATGTATCTGATTCTTAACATCTTTTCTATCAGGAAGAGCTATTGTCTGATTTTCTAATCTTATTCTTATATTAGAACAAGCATCCTCTTTCCATTCATTATTAAATTGAATTCCATCTACTCTCCAAGAAAAATCCTGTAAATCTTCAGAAAGATTTTCTCCTATACTACCTTTATCTATAAGAATTTTAAGATTAGGAAAAGAATTTAAAGCAAGCTTCAAATAAGCTTTCTGATCTTCAAATTTAGTATTTCTAAAGGTCTTAAGATGTCTTACTATCTGGAGATAACCATGCTTCTCTCCAAGTTCTTCCACTATGGAAAATTCTCCTGTATGATGATGTCTTCCAACATCATATCCTCCTAGGAGTTTTCCAGATACTTTCTTTTCTTGTATCGCTCTCTGCATATCTCCTATTTCATTATATAACTTAAAATCTAAATCTAAATATCTTTCCATTATAGGATATTCAAGATGCCCTTCAGAATATTCATCTTCTTGTAAAAAGATATCATCAACAACAATTTCATACACACATTTATTAATTAATTCTATAGGAAAGAAAGAAACAGACTCATCAATATGATGAAGTTCGTATTCTTGTTGAAACTGCTCTATATCCATGGAGATGAAAATTCCAACAAGCTTATCTTCTCCATATTTCAAAACTCTTTCAGGAGTTTCCATAAAGGGAGCTTTTTTCTGAGCTTCTTTAAATCTTCCTCTCTTGACAAAATCTATACAATTCCACCAATAAATTTTATGAAAACTATAGATTCTTTTATATAGATCTTTTGCCATTATGTCATAATGAATTCCAGTTTTGCCGAGAGGAGTAGATCCTATTGTCAGACTACCTTCTCCTCTGGTAATAATAGGGACAGCAGCTACATATATCTGAGTTCCCCAGGTATAATGAGCAGCTTCATCTAAATAAACATCTACATTTCCACCCTTACCACGAGGTTCTCTCTGTGCATGAGAAACTATTCTTGTTCTAGATCTCTTTTTTCCAGAATAATCTTCAAATTCTAGAGAATGTTTATTATCAACCACAATCTTCTTTTTAACAGATAATGGAAGAGATTCATACAATCCTCTTGCATAAATAATTTTTTCATTAGCTTCTTCTTGATTAATTGAAATAAAAATTGAGGTATGAAACTCAGTGAGATGAGCTCTAGCAAGAGATCTTCCGGCATAAATGTAACTATACCCCGTCTGACGGCTTTTATCTATATGAATAAAAAAAGATCTATCGTTTAAATACTTTATTTGGTAGGAATATAATTTGGAAGGATTACTATAAACATCAGTGGTAAAGCCTTCTAGAAAACCAGCTTCAGTAGCAAGCCAATCTTGAATTATATCTTCGGCATCTTTGCCGTATTTTTTAGAAACTATTAAAGGAGTTTTAACTTCGCTGTTTTTATATTTTCCGTTAAGAGTTCCAAGTTTATCGAGTCCCGACTTCGACATTGTCATAGATGTCCTTTTCAATAGACTCTCTATCTATGGACTTCATTTTCTTCTTTTTAATATTAACCACTTTTTTCATTCTATGAAGTTTTCCAGACAGAGACTTATTATAACGATCTTGAAGATTTCCAAGATCAGCTACTCCCACCTTACTGGTAAACCCTCCAGGAGTATCGAGCCGAAGCTCTCTTTGAGTATCTATGATCATCTTGTGTATATCTCTTACAGATGTTTCTTTAAGATCTCCTAAAATTTCCCTTTTTCTCATTTCTCCGTAAAGATTATGCAGAGTCATCTTCATCTGATCAACTCTATAATCCTCACCAATTCCATCTATCATCTCTACTCTTTCAGTGAGTTCTTTTACAAATCTTTCATCTTGAAAAAAACTTTTTATCATAGAAGGAGAAGCTTTAAGAATAATTGCAACATCTCTTATTTTCATCCTTTTATCTACAAGAAATCTTAATGCCCTCTGCCTTATAAGATATTCCTTAGGAGTTATCATCTTAGGAACAAGAGATTCAGTGGAAACCAAAGGATATCTTTTTTTACCTATCTTTTCCATGATAAATTATAAATTTTTCACTTAGTTATAAAAATTACTATTATAATTAAATAGCATAACAGGAAAATATACGCTTGGAAAGTAAATTTTTTAGAATGATTTTATGTATTCTAGAAAACTTTTAAACGAGGCTATAAATTGTGAAAATTGTATATGCCAACAATACCACTTTTATTTTTTCTAATCAGAACAATCAGGAGAACAAATGAATAAAAAAGACAGAAAAATACTGATAATAGATGGAAATTTATTTGCAAGAAAAATGTTCTATAAATTTGGGAACTTATCTTCTAAGATAAAATTTAAATATTTAGAAAAATTTATTCCCCAAATAACTGACAGAATCATAAGAGAAACTTTTGAAAATAACGAAGAAGTTATAGAGATTATAGATAAAAATTCAGGAAAAATAATAAATTTATTAGAATCTGGGAAAATAAGTAGAAAATTAAAAGATATAATTAAGAAGGAAGGAATTCAAGAAGACTTAATAACTGTAGAAACAGGAGTAATTTACGGAATTCTGAAATCTATAATTTCTATCTATAAAAAATATAGTATAAGAAAAATAATTTTTTGCTATGATCCCATTACTGATAAATCTACACATCTTAGAATATCTATAGATGAAGAATATAAAGTTTCTAGAATTCCTGATAAAGATAATGAAAATAAGATAAAAGAAAACGAAAATTTCTTTAAACAGCTATTTATTGCCCAAAATATTCTAAAATACTTAGGAGTAGAACAAGTTTGGACTAAAAGTTTCGAAGCAGACGATTTAATTCATTATTTCTCCAAGGTTGCCTTTAAAAATGAAAAATGTTTATTATTAACATCAGATCATGATATATTTCAATGTATAGATGATAATAATGGCATATTAATTATAGGAGATAGAAATACAGTCTATACAAGAAAAAATTTTATCGAAGAATATAAAATAGATCCAAGTAAATTAAGGGATATCATGTCTCTCTCTGGATGTTCTGGAGATGATGTTCCGGGAATTAAAGGAATCGGTAAGAAAACTGCTATAGAACTTATTAAAAATTCAGGAAGTCTTAAGAATCTTTTACAAAATCTAGAAAAACTTAAGATTTCTCCTAAAATTAAAGAAAAATTACTAGAAGATAAAAGAAATGGCTTTAAAGTTATAAGAAAAACTAGAAAATTAATTTCTCTATACGGCAAACATCCTCTTCTCAAGAAAGAGATCTTCTTAAATAAAATTAGTAAGGAATTTCTAGATTCTAAAAAATTTATAGAAATCCTTAAAATGTTAAGATTTAAATCTATATTGAATAAAGAAGAAATAGAAATTATAGAAAGTATTATAAAATATCAATAAACAAATTTAATTTATATAAGAAAGGAGAAAGAAAATGAAATTAAAAGAATTTAATAAATTAACACAAAAAGATTTTGAAAATGGAACAGTTTTAGATGAAATTAGAAAATCATTAGAAGAACTAGAATCTTTAAAGATAGCACAAAAAGAATTTGCAGATTGGTTTAAAAATAGTATATATTATAATCTAATTTAAAGGAGGAAAATAATGAAAACAGGAACAAGGGTAGTAAATCTAGAAACAGGTATTCAAGGACATGTAATAAATGATTCATTTAGATGTTGTAGTCCAGAAGAAATCCTAGTGGTTTATGACAAAACTACTTTTGGATCCGGAACTGACAATAAAATATTATCTATCCTTCCAGAGGTAATCCAAACACCTGATCCACAAAAATGCGGATCAGGAAGAGGAGCTGATTGTTGTATATTTCTGACAATGGGACTTGGTGGATTTAGTTGCGAAAGATTTACAGGACTACGAGATACTTTAATATTCAAAACTATGAATGCTAAAAGAGATCCAGGAGAACCTTATCCTGAATGCATGAAATATTAAAACCTCATATATTACATTATTGAAAGATAAAGGAGAAAATCTATGACATGGAAAGTGAAAGAACTTACGGAAAAAATAGATAGAATAAGAGAATTGTCAGATGCAGAATTTAATGTTCCTAGATTTTACTATATTTCTAAAGACGAATTCGGAAAAATACAAGAAGCATTAAGATGGGCGGGAGGAACTGGAAAAGATATTTTCAATATAAGAACTTATACTCGATACGGAAAAGAAGAAGGAGTTCAGAATCCTCATTATACAGATATTCCAGGAGAGGAACTTAATAATTTATTAAAAGATATAATTCATAAATATTACTGTATGATAGATGCAGAAACTCCTGATGATGGAAGATGGGCTGGTAATATACTTGTTCACGTAAACCATTTCGGAAGACCTGATTCTGTTCTTGTAGAATATTGTAAAAAAGATGTAAGAGCTATGGTGAGAGATGCAGATAAGTCTCTTTCTATAGATTTAAGTTTAATAGACACAATAGATCCAGTTCTACAGGAGGTTATTAATAAAGCTATTACTTTTCCTAAAAAGGAGGTGATATTAGAATGGACTAAATTCTGTAAACCAGCGGGAATTTTTCACGAAGAGATTGTATGGTGGGAATATAGGAAAGCTTAATTTCTTTTTATTTCTATTTATTTTTATTTATCTTAACTTAATTTAGGAGGACTAAGATGTTAGAGAATATTAAAGATTTTAAAGAGTTATCCGAAAGAAAGAGATTTAAACTCGAATTTATGACAGAGATGCTCGGAACTGTTCCGAAACAGAAAGAAATCTATAAAGATTATATTATAAGTAAAGCTATTAAAAAGCTTCCCGAAGAAAGAGAATTAACAGAAGAAGAAACAGACGAAGAACTTCTTACTGTTCCAGAATCTTCTTCTTCAGATGACGAGAAAAGAAGCTGGACAGGATTTCATCAAGATGAACGGGGAATCTTTATCTATAATTATATGATTAAGGGATTGTTAAAAGCTGCTACAGAAGTATGTATGGCGGTTTCTGCTATAGATAAGATAGCTTCTTATAAGAAATGGATAGATTTACTGGTATTTATAGAGCCTAGAAAGATAAGGTTTTTAAGAGGATCTGGCGGAAAACCTGAATATCTTAAAGAACCTGACGGATGTCTCGAAAGAGCTATGAGAATAATAGGACCCAAAGGCCCCAGAACTGCCCTATCTAGATCAGATATAATTAACGCAGGAAGAGCTATAGAATTCGATATCTTAATTCTGAAGAATAAGAAGAGTATTACTTGGTCTAATATAGAACAAGCCCTAGATTATGGAAAGTTCGTAGGATTGGGACAATGGAGAGGATCTGGAGAATATGGAAGAGTAAAGATAGTAGAATCTTCTTCTATGTATGTAGAGAAATAATAGAGCAAAAGTGTTCCTGAATCTAGTAAAGCAAAAGTATCTTTGAATTGGGTGTTGTAGAAGTGCTCTCAAATTGGATGAAGTGGAAGTATTCTGAAGCTACACCAAATGATGTAGAAGTATTATAAAATAGAGTTGATTTTAGTAACGTCAAAGTTTAATAATGTTATCTGAAGTCAAGGCTGTGTTATATCTCATCTAGTAGAAGGTGATGCTTGCTTCTCTAGAATCATCTTTATTTCTTTAATTTTATTTAAAGTGAAGAGTTCCTTTATATCTTGTATAGCAAAAGTGTGCTTCACTAGAATAAACCAAAGTTAAGTAAAAGTATTCTCTATTAAAGCAGAGTAGAATAGCATAAAGGTATTGTATTCTGGAATAAAGTACGAGTGGTTTAATATGGCATTTCGTAGAAGCAATGTGTTCTTTCCCGGTGTAGAATATAGTAAAAGCATTTTCATGTTAAATAAGGCAAGAGTATTTCTCTCGAAGCAAGAGTATTTCTCTCGAAGCAAGAGTATTTCTCTCGAAGCAAGAGTGATGTTACACGAAATTACGTACAAGTAACATCGCCTAAAATAGAGTAAGAGCACTTTATTATAAAATATAGTTAGAGTAGGGTATCTTCATATTCTGTAACAGTGGAGTTATATTTCTAACAGTAGAGCAAGAGTGATCCATTATATTTCAATATCGTAAAAGCGTTATCCTGTGTATCTCTGTATAGTCGGAGCAATGTTGACTGGAGTAATGTAAAAGTATTGTCATATCCAGTTGTATAAAGTGTAAGTATTCTAGAATAATATTTAATATAGCGAAAGCGAAATATTCTAAAGTGATCTCTCCTGACGTTCAAGCGGAATATTCTGGATTCAAATAGAGTGCAAGTATTATAGAGTAAGATTCCGTAGAGTAAAAGCGATATATTCTATCTTCAGATAAAGTTCTGTATATGTAATTTTTATTAATATTTATAAAATATCTCTATAAATATATACCTATAAACCGATCCTAGAGCCCTCTCTTATATCTACAGACGATCTTCTAATATATACCTATAACTTTGTACTACCCTTTTTATAAAGATCGTCTGTAGATCCTCTTTTAAATCTTCTCCCTTCCGAAGAACTCCCCCTCTAATCCTAAATCTAAAAATAGAAAGTAAAGAAAAAAGAAAAAACTGGAGAAGAAAGGTAAATGATGTAAGTATAGTATAAATATATTACAAATATATCAAATTTTTTTAATTCTTTTTTTTTAATTCTTTTTCTCTTAAAAATTTCTCTCGAATTATTTTTTTTTAGTGAATCTATATCCTCCAGTTCTATCTCAATCTTATTTTCTATTCTATCTCTATCTTAATCTTATTTTCTATTCTATCTCTATCTTAATCTTATTTTCTATTCTATCTCAATCTTAATCTTATTTTTCTCTATTATAAGAAAGAAAATTCTCTAAAGTTCTTATAATATATAACTTTTTTTATTTATATTCAAGATCTATTTATCTTAAAAATCGTCAATAAATTAATTAAAAAGATCTTTCATATAATAAGTTTTTCTCTATTCCCAGATCATCATATTTCATTATCATTCTAAAATTTCGTCGAAGAATTAAAGAATTCTTATATTAATATTAATATTAAATAGATTTTTCTTGATCATCCAGATGATCTATCTTAAAAAATTTTCGACGAAAGAAAGAATTCTTATATATAATGCTTTTTTTAATCTTTAGTTTTAACATTTATCCAGATGATTATATTTCATTATCGTCTTAAAAAAATCTTCGACGAAAGAAAAGAGAACCTCCCCCTTTAGGTAAACTTTGCCAGAATTTGCGTATATATGTAGTACCACATTGTAGCACTTGTTAAGTAGTACTACTTAACTAATACTTTACTACTTAATAGTTAACTACTACTACTTAATAGTTAACTACTACTACTTAATAGTTTTTATTTTTTGTTATTCGTTAACTACTAATTAAAAGCTTATACATGTTTATGCCAATAAAACTATTTAATTAAAAGCTTATGCATCGATCATGCCAAAAAATTTTAATTAATCAAGAGATAGGGGGGTATAAATGAATTATGACGTTATACGATATACCTTTAAAACGAATAAAACGGGCACTACAGTCAATCTTTATTAAAAGCCATACCTTAATATACTTAACACGTTAAACATCTAAAATCGACTTAATATACTGTATTAATATAAAAAAAAGAGGACGGTTTCAAGGTCCTCTTATTAAGCTTAAAAAAAGTAGTTAATTAACGAATTTTTTCAAATTCGTTGTGCATGGTCACTATGTCTTCCAGTTTATCCCATGGACTATCATTGATGCTATTATGTGAAGTAATATCCTTGTCCATGTTAAGGGCAAGGTAAACTTCATACAATTGCGCCACTAAACAACTAAACTTCACTTCAAGTAAGTGTTCTATTATCATCATTGTAAAGCCTCCTGTTAATCAAAATTTAAAGTTCTAAAGTTATCAGGAACAAATTCATTCTCTATTTCAGTTAAGTCAATACCGTTAATAAGATAATCATAGTCTTGACTTTCTTGCTCACTTAATTCTTGCTGATTATATATGTTAATCTGTATCATGGTTATATCCTTTATTAAGTGCATCTGAAATAATAATCAGATGCACTTGTTTGGTTGTTAATCTTGTTTTCCGACAACCCTTGCCTTAAGAATACCAATGTTAACCATGCTTTTAATGATACCGTCTATATTGGCATCATTAATATTAATGATACCCCAATTGGCTTTCCCTCCGCGTCCCTGGCTTATGGTAACATCTTGTTTTTTTAGTTCAGTTGAAACAGTTAAGTAAAGGTATGAATTGCATTGGTTAACTACAAGGGCATTTACTCCGTTCCCCTTGTGATGGGTAAACATACACTTGTAAACATCTTGCGCCACTGCAAGCCCAAAGCACGGGCCATAACTTGCGTTATGGTAGCATAACCTTGTATTAACAAGGTCATAACCATTCATGACCTGGATAAAAAGCTTTTTGACAAGGTCAGATATGTTAAGCAAGTTAATGTCCAGGTCAACACTGGTTAAGGACTTAAAGTCCTTGACCTTGTCACCTATGGTTAACTTGCTTATCCCAGTCAATTTTTCATTCTTATCAGGCGATATAAACACTTGATAAGTTGTGTTAACCACCGGAGGCGTCGTTTCAATGTTAAGTTGTTCGATTGACTTGTCGCCCTTGATTGCCTTAATCTTTTTAATACCCTTTGCCTTTGTCATAATTCCTACTCCCTTTTAAAAAATGTTCTGTAGTTAATAACATCCTATATTTAATTATTGTTAACATATCATTAATAAAAATTACTTGTCAAGATTTTTTTTTACTTAAGTGAAAATAATTTTATTTTATAGTTAAGTTATAGTTTTCGATTAACAGTTAGTTTTTGACTTGTTAAGTAGTAATTAAATAAAACATAAAATTTTAATGCTTTATACTAAATTTAAACGGTGGTTTAAATTTATACTTTACATACTAAATTTATTGCTATGTTTAAAATTTAACTTCTTATATAAAATTTGTACTTGTGTTTAATTCAGAGATCTCTCACTTCTTCTCTCTTAGAGATCTCAGATCTCTTTGTTCCCGGATCTCGAGAAAGACGAAGATTGATCTAAGATCTCGTTTAATAAATCTTAGATCTTTTGTAAGAAGGTGTTCGATCTATGATCTTCCCTTTGTTCTTTTCTGTTGAAAAACCGGAGAAAAGAGATTAGATCTTTCGATCTTGGATCTTGTAAGAGAAATAAGCTCTTAGAGTTCTGGATCATAAGAGGGTAGGCGGTAGGAGATATAGGTAGAACTTTGTTCTTTCTAAGAGAAATACGAGAATAGGAATATAAGAGACATCAGAGTTTTCGATCTTTGATCATGGGGTGGGGATAAAATTTAGGGGGGTAAAAAAAACCCCCTGTGAATTAGTTATTTTGGATATTTACAATACCCTGTACACTTGCCGTTGTAGCCTTCTTTAGAAGAAGGTGTTACCTCTTCTCCAGAATAAGGGCATACATACAAGTTCTCAGAATTTGTAAATACGCAGCACACACTGTTCTCTCTATCCTGAGAAAACGCTTGTTCCCAGAGGCAATATTTCTTAGGAATAGAGATTGTGGTGCTCTTTGGATTAGCCTTGCCATACACTGTGTAAGCTCTCTCTTCTATGACCCTTAGTGGTTTCTGCATTTGCCTTGCCCTCCTTTTATTTAATATACCCTATTGTATAATGTAGAAATTTAGAAGTAAAGTTCTTTTATATCAGAAGATCTTTAAAGAAAGTACGACTGGAACTAAGATCTTGTTAAAGTTTCTATCTTTTCGATCTTTGATCTTTAATGGAAATTCTCGGATCAAAGTTTCTATCTTTTCGATCCTGGATCGACTGCTTTGTTCTTAAGAATAGAAATGCGAGAATTGGGATTGTTATATCTAAAGATTAAAAAGACTCTCGAGGTCAGAAATAGGACCATAGACGATTTGTAAAAGTAAGGTATATGTTTGTATTAGGTAGTAGCTAAAGATTGTCTCAGATGCCCTTTTTAGGATCTGTAGATAGGGTGTAAGAAAAAAGCAGGGGGAGGCAAAGCCCCCTGCTCTATAAGGAGGTAGGTCTATGAATACAGTTTCCCCCAGGTAATTAAGAGGAAACTTCAGGGGGTTCTTTTTCGTAGATAAATAAAGGAGTATTTTCAAAGTTCCCTTCTGGCTCAGCTATATCTAAGAAATTAAGTAGTTCTTGCTTAGCAGCCTCTGTCAAGTCTCTGTAAAATATTTCATGTATATTACTCATCTTCTTATCCTCCTATGGCTCTTTCTTCATACTGAGCGACCACATAATCGCATTGTTCACATTGCAACATTATCTGTTTCCAATTATTCACTTCTTTAAAGGTTATCTTCCTAAATAGCCTGTATGCACAATCAGGGCATTTAAGCTCTTCTTTCTTAGCCCCCTCCAATATTCCCATTTGCCTTATCCTCCTATCTTATTCTCTATAACAGTCTGGGCGATTATAAAATCGCATTGATCGCATTGTAAAACTTTATAACTCCATCCATCTGGTTGGATTAAAGTTCTTTCTGTGAAAGTGGTGTTCATGCATTCAGGACAGCCTATTTCTTGTGCCATAATTCTCATGCATTCCATTTGCCTTCCCCTTCTTAATTTCTTTTATTCTGAAGAAGAGAACCACATGCAAGACAGATAACCTTACCATTTAGAAACTTGTTAGCCCTCTTGCTTCCACAGTCACAATTACATTTTACTTGTGTGAATTTAGCTTTCTTCATTTGCCTTACCTCCTTGCTTGTTTTTAATTTAATAGTAACCTACAGAAATATAGAAGTAAAGTTCTAAATATGCTCATTACAAGACCAATAATCTCTGTGACCCTGAATCCCTCCTCCTTCCATCAACATCATCTCTTTAATAGGTCTCTTCTTATAACAGACTTTACACATCACTATCTTCTTCTCCGAGAGACCTATAGCTCTTTTGATTTGTGTAAACTTCTTTCCAGAGAGAGCTAATCTAACTCTCTTCCCCTTTAACGTAGCCTGTAAAATTCTTTCCTCCATGCTCATTTACCTTACCTCCTTTATGCCTTTGTTATTAAATACAGTATAACACTGAATTTTAGAAGTAAAGTTCTTTTTTTTCCTTCTCGTAGAGAAGGGGGCGGAAAAAGAACTAAAAAAATTAACTTTTTTGATCTCTAATCGTTAATCTAACTTAACGAACTTAATAAAGACTAAACGAGTCTGGATAAGAAGTTCTATCTTTTCGATCTAAGATCTGAATTTCTCTCCCCAGATTCCCCGAAGATCACTTTGTTCATTTCTATAGAAACCCGAGATCATAACCTCCTAAATAAAAAACTCTATATTTTAACACTCTACTTCCTGATCAAAAAAAAGCCCTTGAACGTTTTTGGTTAACCCTCCGTTCTATAAGATATTTTTTTGTTCAGCCTTGATCTAAAAAAAAACTCTTTTATCGTATTTTTTTGTTCTAACTGAAAAAAGGGGCTTTTTTTTTATTCTAATAATAACAATCACTTATTTGAATATGCCAGGGTAGTGTAATAAAAATTAAAATGCGAAATCCGGGAAGAGCTCTTTTTGGACATCTCTTAAAATTGCTTAATGCTTAAGGAGGTTAAGGGTGAAAGATCAATGAAATAAGGACTAAGATCAGTGAAACTGGATTAAAGAGGGTCTACAGGAAGAGATTTGAATTAAATTTCTATTCAAGGAGGAAGTGATGTTTCGTTCTATAAGAAAGAGGGAGCTCCATTGATGTGATATAATATATAGTTTTTTATTTAGAATTTGAATTTGAATATGATGTGATATAATATATAGTTTTTTATTCAAGAGAAGATCTGGAAAGAGTTATAATATATAGTTTTTTATTCAAGAGAAGATCTGGAAAGAGTTATAATATAGAGTTTTTTCTTTCATATATATTCACTAACTACTCATTTACTTACTCACTTACTTATACCTACATATATATACTTTTTCCAGACTCTCTTTTTTAGAGTCTCTTAGAGTTTAATTTTCGTTCTTATTAGAGAAGAGGAGGAGGTTCGTTTCCAGACTCTACTGGGGGTAGAGTCAAAAACAATATGAAGTTTAAGGGAGTAATTAGAGAAAGATTTATTAGAAAGAGAAGATAAGAAGGAGATCTTAGGATCTATTAAGAGAATTAAAAAAAGGAGGAGATTAATTTCTCCTCCTTTAGTTATTAGTTATTAGTTAGTTAAGAAGATAGATTAGACGGCTACAGGGGAGACGACAGAAGCCTTAGCCTTCTTTCCGATTTTCTTCTTAGGAACAGAAGACTTAGTCTTCTCTGTAGCTCCTCCGGGAGCCTTGGTCGAGATTCCCAGAACTCTGCAGACCGTATTGATCAGCTTTTTCAGGTCTCCCTCAGAAGCCTCGTTTAGGCGGATAGCTCTGAACTTTTTACTCTTAGAGGGCCGAATAATCTTTTCGATTCCGGCCTTCTCGAGGTCGTCCGCTATTCCGTTTATGACGAGAAGGTTATTAGTATCGAAGAACCCGAGGGCGTTACGGCCCTTCTTCTCCAGATAGTGAGCGTTATAGGATTTAGCATATCTGAGATTCAGACCCTCAGGAAGAGGGCCTGCGTTCAGAGTATCCCACAACACCCTGGAGGCTTTACAGTCTCCTTGAGGACCCGTGAGGGTACTCTCGTCTTTGCCGTTTTTACTCTTAAATACAAATTCTTTACTCATAATTCTTTCCCTCCGATTTAAGGAATTTAAAATTCCTCCATTTAGGTGTCTCTATAGGATTCGAGAGTAGACGATTCTCTCTATTATCTTTCTTGATCACCTCCTTTCTTTGTTTATTTTCCTTCATGTAACTTTTCCTTTTACCTTAAAAATTATTATTATTTAAATACAGCTATATTATAAGTGTTTGAAATAAAGAAGTAAAGTTCTTAATATTCAAAATTTATTTCCACTTCTTCGTCATTTTCTACCTTCAATGTCAAAAGAATATGGTTGATAGCTGTTATTTCATATTTTCTTTCTGCTAAATTAGCCGGAATGACAGGGCAATCAATCTGTGGGATTATTAGCTTTAATGCATCTATCAAGAGTTCAACTTCTTTCTCATTAAGCCATTGGTGAAGAGAACCATTAGTTTTTATCTCTTTCAATGTCAATTTAGCGTCTTCTTTACTTACCCCTTCTCTTATTTCTATACTCATTCCCTTACCCCCTTTCCCTTTATTTTGTTTAATTTAAGTACATAATAAGCAGTAGAAGTAAGGAAGTAAAGTTCTTTTTTATCAGTCTTTATTTAAATTTATCTATTTCAACAACAGCATTCTTCCATTTTTCTATAGTGGTTTTTCGCATTTTGGAATAATAACTTTCCAGATTTTCTCTTTTCTCAATTAAAAGAGTAAAAGATCCTTCCACTGATCTAGTTTTCCATTCAGGACTTTTTCCTATATTTTTAATAGAAAAAGTAGATCCATTCATCTTTCTGTCTAAAATTTGAAGAGCTACTGCTTTTCTTTCTAGAAGATCTGGAATAAGAGAGAATTTCTCTAAAGAATTCATTATTCTTTTTTGCAGAGGAGAATTCATATCTTCTCTATTAAAATAGACTCTTAATGATTTGGGAATAGTTTTAAATCCCAGCTTAGAAAGAGTTTTAGTTAATTCTTCTAATTTTTTTTCTTTTTCTTTCTTCATAATCCACTCTCCCTTACTTTATTTTTAAATTTTTTAATTACATACATTATAACCCCGGGAAGCTCCGAAGTAAAGTTCTTTTTAATTAGTCTTTATTTTAATTTCAAGACCAGAAAAGGTGAATCATTCCTAATTTTTCTGCATAATTAAAGATTTGTTCGATTTTCCTACTATCTTCTTCAGTTCCTGTATAAGGATCAGATAATCTTTCTTTTATCATCTTCTCTAAATCTAAATCGTAAACCGGAGTAATAAAACTTCCTTGAAAGTTATAGATCATTCCTTGCTTATATTCTCTAACGACTTCTTTATTGTTTTTCCATAAGGATTACAAGTCCAGATCCAACAGGATCCTCTTTCTTTTTTCATAGCTCTTATTAGAGATCTACTGATTTTATTATAAAGAGGATTAGATTCAGAAATCCAGCCTGAATCCTTATAATCTTTCTTTAATTCTATAAACTGTTTTTTCTGTAATTTTCTATAGAATACATTTATTCTCCTTTCTTATTCTTCTACAAATCCTGCTTTTTCGAATTGTCTTCTCAGAATAATAGTATCTTCTTCTAAAGATTTAAGATTTAAGCTTTGAGAATAACCATAACAATAAGGCTGTGTTCCTTGGAATCCTATGAATCCAGCAGAAATAATATCTTTAAATTCCAATTTATTGGCAACACCTTTATGAGAAGAGAAAATTGAAAAAATTAAAATTCCATTAATGTTACTTCTTATATATTTCATTATCCCTCCTTTCTTTCTTTTCTTCTTAATTTAGAAGCTTGTCTCTTAGATATTCCTTTTTCTTCTGCGATTTCCTTATTCGTTTTGAAAGAAACTTTACCGAAGTTCTTTATTCTCTTTTCTTGTTCTATCTTTTTAAGAAAGGAACATACTTTACTGAAGGCGCATCCATTACAAGGGTATCCTCTACCCATATCAAAAATTCCTTTAAATCCGGGATGTTCTGAAAGTTTACATCCGGAATCTGGTCTGATGAAATCTGTAAATTCTATTGTCATAATTCTTTCTCCTTCTCCTTAACTTTCTCAATTTCTCCTACAAGGGAATTCCATGTATCAGTTATGATTTTAGAAAATTTAACAGCTTCCTGTCTTATTAGATGAGCCTCTCCGGGATTCTTCTTGATCCAGGTTTCTATAAAATGATTTAGATTAATCAGAAGATCTTTGAATTTTATTCTCTTATCTCTCCATATTTCTTCGAGCCTCTTATATTCTTTATCGATTTCATCCCAGATTTCTAGTTTTCTTTCTGCTGCTCTTGTTTTTCGGGCTTGTCGAGTCAGTTTTTCTTTAACCATATTCTTTCTCCCTTTAATCTGTGAAATAAGATAAGGATCTCCTGGAAAGATATCCTCCAGACTCAATATCGTATAATTCTACAGAATTCTCTTCAGAAGGATTGATCCTAACTTCTAGAAGATCGAGAGGTATATCCCTACACTCACTTTCTATCCAATCATTAACATTGCGTATAAAGTCTGCTCTTACTGTTATCATTTTAATTTCTCCTTATCCTAATTTAGCTTCTCTTGTCTCTGCCACAGCTCTCAGAACATTACTGACAGTATGTAATCCATCTGTATTCTTTTCATATTTCGACAATTCTATTTGTACCAGTTCGTGACATCCCCTGCAATAGGTGAATAATGAATCAAAAACATCGTAATCCCATTCTTCTGAATTACATACCGGACACCATTTTTTATCCCCCATTTCCTTGCCCTCCTTTATCCATTAGCTATAATTCTCATTCCTTTCAGCATTCTCTTTTCTTCATACTTGGCTATAGCTTCTGCCAATTCTATTTTCGTATGATTCACACCCACAAGCCTATAACGACAGGCTTTATAGAGAAGCTGTTCTTTCTTTAGTTTCATCAGAATTTTAACTGCTGGATTCATTTTCCTTGTCCTCCTTACCTTAATTTTTATTAAATATAGCATAAGGCGTAGAATTTAAGAAAGCAAGTTCTCTATTTTCTGCCTTTATTTTCTTTGATTAGTTTCTTGATGAATTTTCTGCATTCTTTAACTGAATCTATGTCCATTTCGTAGATGAAAATTTCTCCTGCCCAACAAGTATATAATTTTCCATCTTCTGATCTCAGGCGTTTCTTGAATAATTCTCCGTCAAAGTCAAACCTATTTGATGAAGAATAACCAGTAAATCCTTTTCCTTTAAGATTGAAGACATATTCCGAATCATCTATCATGCTATTTCCAAAGCATTCTTCTTCATCGTCAAATCCAACAGCATCGGATTGTTCTCTTACTCTTTCTGACATCTTGCCTCTGAAGATTGGATCTCCTTCATCCCTATACCATATTAGTCCAGATCCGTACTGCGTTTTACAAACTTCATAATTTTTGATTTCTAATTTTTCTACCCACTTAGATACATTGTTCTCATATCTTTGGATGTTTGGTCTTCCCCAAAGATTAAGACCAGCTACCAAACTTGCTCTTATAATTTCTCTATCTTCCATCTCTAACCTCCTTAACTCATTCATTATTATTTATCCTTATTGATTTTTGATTTGCATTTTTCACAAAATGTTTTTCTCAATATAAAGTAGCACATCGCTGAATAATCATCTAATGATGTTTTATGCCCACATCGATGACATTTGATTATGATTTCTGTGTTTTGTTTGGTTGTTAATTCTTTAGCTATTTTTTTCGCCATCTTTTCTCCTTACCTTTTTTTTAATTTAGCTATATAGTATGGCTCAGAAATCAAGAAGGCAAGTTCTTTTTTATCTTCTTATTCAGGAGAATAGATTGTTCCGATGATCTCTGATCGTTAAAAAAATAAACTTTTTTCAGTCCTTCTTCAAGAAAGTTTTCGAAAGAAGAATTGATTACTTTGTTCGTGTCAGTTAAAAAGCCGGAGATTAGAATATATTTCAGATTAGGATTTTTCATTCTTCTTTCTTTAAGAATTCTGGACAGGTAGTAAATTCGTTTGATAGACAATCTTTCCAGCAGATACAGCTTAGATTTTGAAAAGTTTTACTGTTGATAAATTCTCCTCTTTGACAATTTTTGCAAAGATAAGAATAAGGAGGGCTATAGATAATGACAATTTTATAGGGGTCTGACATTTTTATTCTCCTTTCTGTTATATAAGATTTTTAATTCCTTTCCAAGAATCTGAAACAGGTTCTTTCTCATCCTTTTCTATAGTGTCTGATATCTTCTCTAAGGAATCCGCTATTCTTTTCAGAGACTTAACTATCTTAGGAACATCGTATTCGTAAAACTTTCTTCCCATTCTTGTTTCGAAAAAATCTGGTTTCATTTAAATCTTCCTTCTCCTATGAATAGGAATATCATTAAATATTTCCACAATTAATGAAATAACTCCAGCCACATGATTTTCCCAAAATTCTTCATTGTATTCTGGAAAACCATACTTTTTAGATATTTCTGAAACTTTTTTGACTTTCTTATTCCAATAATCTGGATCATATGAATCTAATAAGGTTTGATTCATCTTTGCCCTCCTCTTTTGTTTAATTTAATTTTAAGCCCATTATAACTATAGATTTCAAGAACACAAGTTCTTTTTAACTTTCTCTCCAATCAAAATAAAATCTTGGTTGATCTTGAAACATGAGAATTCCTTTCTTATTATCTTCTTTACGACGAACTGTTATGAAAGGAGCCATAAATGCTATAGCTATAAAATCTCTAGAAAGTTCTTCAGTGTTCCAGACTTGACCATATATCTTTTCTAAACGTTCTCTTTCAGAATCTTTATCATTAGATTCAACTTCAGAATTTAAAGATACGCATAAGACTCTTCTTACATTTTCTGTGGAATCTATCATTTCATTCCTCCTTATTAAGTGTTATTCTATATGCTCTTCCTACTCCTCTATATTTAAGTAATGGACAATATTTACAATGCCAGTGAATCCTGAATTCTGGAGCAAAATTCCAGATTAAGTCTCTATGCCATTTCCACATAGGACAGAGCTTATGAAGTTTAAGAATAATCATATGAGTTTTCATTTCCTTATCTCCTTTCTTGTTTTAACAAAATTAATATAATATTCTTCTTCTACTTTCTTGACCCAATCTTCAGGATCAACTATTATGCTAAAATTGAATCTTTCTGCAGATTTGGTCTTGTGATGACAATGTCCGTGTCTCTTATCCCCCCAACAGTTACACATCATCTCTATAAAATCTGGTCTCTTAATGACACGAATCATATAGGCTAGCTTTCTATCTTTCCAGACAAGAATAGCTTTTTCGTCTTCGAGATAAATATAATCATATTTTATATTCTTATGATGATCTATAAATTCTTGCATAATATTTTACCCTGCATAATGTGGCAATAATAGGTTATTAATATAGGTCTATGGAGCCCTCAGAGGCATCTACACTGCGTCTAAATTTAAAAGGCATACCAAACCCTATGCTAACCTTTAGGAACGCTTATAGCCTTTAAGATGAACTCTGATTCCAGTTTTTCCATATTCTGACATAAACATTCCTTTACTATTCAGTTCTATCTCTGTTTCTAAAACTAATTTAGCCAGATCTTCTTCAGACATTATATCTTGTCCGATCACTTTAACGATAATGTCAGCTTTACACTTAATAAAGATCATAAGCTTCCTCCTTCATTTATTTAGTCTTGATTCCTTCAATTGCCGCAAATCTTCCACGTTCCACCCTAAATCTTTTAAAATGTTTTCAGTTCCTTTATTGCAAGAAGAACAGTGAAATGGATTAAAACCTTTTGAATCTCCTGGATTTTTCCCACAATGAAGACATATTCCTCCATTATCTTTAAATCTTCTAAAATCTTCTTTTGACTTCTGAACCACATTATCCATCATCTCCTTGAAAATAAAAGCTTTAAATTCTTTCATTTTCATTTTCCCTTATTTGTCCTTATTTATTTCTTCAGCCACTTGGCGATTAACTCTTAGAGAACCTTCTACAACTTCATCTTGAACAGGCCATTCAAGAGTTGGATTGGTTTCTACTTCTTTAATTGCTTCCTCTAAAGAATCAGCTTTTATCATCATTGTCCCATAAGCTCTCCAAATCACAGGAATCTCATATTCTTTTTCTTGAGAAGAAATTTCTTTAAGAAAATTTTCTATAGAAATTCCTGAATCAAAGGCTCCATGGGGATCATTCTTTTCTAATCCTTTATAGCAATCAAATAAGCTTTCTCCTTCAAAAGCTGCTCTTTTAATCCACTCATCAAATTTCTTATCATATTTTGAATAATCAGGCTGCATTCGTTTATTCCTCCTTTTAAATTTCATTCCCATCTTCATCACATTCCATAACTTTATATTTATTCTCCGGTTGCATGAACATTGCATTCTTCATTTCCATATATGCTTTTTCTTCTTCAATGTAGATATTCTCTTCTTCAGTAGTTATTGGAACCCACACTTTAACTTTCCAATTCATAACTTTTCCTCCTTACCTTTTGTTTTTAATTTAATTTACCCTGTAGAATTTAAGATAGCAAGTTCTTTTTTAACTTCAGAAAAGTCTATCCCCAATAGTTTTTCTATTCTTTTTTCAGAATTTCTCCAATGTTTCCGTGTAGCTCCCATTGATCCATATTTTTTTTCTTCTCTAATCATCTTTTTAACAAATGATCTACACCAACTTTCTTGCCAATCACATCTTTTTCCATATTTTTTATGCAAGAGCTTCATCTCTGAATAATTATCTATAGAAATAGTATCCCAAATATCATGCCAAACCAAATTATATCTATCATTCTTATGAAGAGAATAAGTTAGAGCATCGGAATAGATGATCTTTAATCTGGGGGAGTATTTCTGCAGATAATAACGACCGACAAGATCAATAAGGTCTTGAGAAATTTCTATGACAACTACGTTCGTGACTAAGTGATTTGCGAGAATAGGATTCAAGACAACTCCTAATCCTAATCCATTTATAAGAATCTTCCCTTTTGCTCTTGAAATAATTTCTTGAAGATCTATAATTTCTGCAGGAGTATCTGTCATTACAATCCCTCCAGATCTTCTTAATTGAGTATATGTTCCTGGAAGAATAGACCTTTCGGGTCTCCCATTAATGACTTTTTTAAGATTAAAGGCATGAGCTTCATGGTTAGATATTTTAATTTTAAGAATTTCCCATTCTCCTCTTTTTCCTGCAGGAATATCTACTTTATAATCTTTAAAATTCATTCTATCTCCTCTAACATCTTCACATATATGTCTCCATGGCAAGCTAAAGGCTTACAGAAACAGCCTAAAGTTTCTCCTTTTAGAAGATGAAGATTAGTTAGAATATATTTTCTACGTTCAGGTTCTATATGCTTAAACCCTGGATCTCCATCAAGCCATCTTTCAAACTTATCTATAACTTCTTTTCTAGATCCATCTCTGCCTTTCCCCATTTCAAAGGGGTTCCCAAAATGAAATTTGTTATTTCTCTTTCTCCCAATATAGAATGTGTGCGCTTCTTTTTTGAAATTGACCACTCTTGTTTTCATGTTTATCCTCCATTGGTTTTTAAATTTCTTTTATTTCACAATATATAACCCATACAAGAATGAATAAGGCTAAAGGAAAAGTAATAGAAGAATCTATCCATTCTGATTGGATTTTTCTGATAACTTCTTCTTTTCCAAGATTATCCTGGAGAAGAGATGAACAGCAAACCCAAAATATTATTCCTCTTACAAAAGAATTCATTTTTCCTCCTCCTCTAATAGTTTATTTGCTCTATTCCTATAATGCTTCGTTTCTTATAGTAATTCAGCATCATCACTTTCTTCAGAATTTTTAGCTTGTTCTAGATCTTCTAATTCTTTTTTCCTTTTTTCTGCATATTCTATTCTTTTATTCTTTGAAATCTTTGAAACCCAAAAGATATGCAAGAATCCAAAGATAATTACAGATTTTATAAACCCAGCCTTTTTTTTCTTGATTGGATTTAAAAGACTGATCTTTAAAACTCTGGGACCAATTATAGGATTCCAAAGCAACTTTCCGTAATTAAAGATTCTCATTATATATTTCCTTTCGATTTTAAAATTTCTTTTCTTATCTTCATTAAAAGTTTCCCTAAATGGTTCTCTCCTTTTCCATTACAGACTCCCCAGAAAGTGTCTCCCCAATTATTCCCTTCAATTAATTCTGCATCTCCTGTCTCTAATAGTCTGTCCTGAAGTTTATGATTATAGCTCATGAATTTCTGCCTTAAGAGCTCTTCCATGATTCTTAGTTTAACTTTATCCCAATCTTTCCTAACAGTCACTTTTCTTCCCAATTTTTTAGCTCCACTAGGAGAAGATTCTTGAAGAATCTGCATCTTTTCCCTCACGGAAAGAGTTTTAGATGCTTGATATGCATGTTCTACTGAAAGATAAGTGAACTCTTCATAGAAAATAGGCCATATCCAAAAGTTAGAAAGAAATCTAAACTCTCCTCTGAATTTATCTATTTTCTCTTTCATCTATTCTTCCTCTTCATATTCTATGGTCACAGGCCAAGATCTATTCCCTATTCTTCCCTCAAACTCAGGAACGACATTTTCTATGAATTTTATTCTAGAAGACCATACATAGTTTGGATCTGTCTGATTTCTATAAATGCTTATAAATCCTTTTAGCTCTTTCTTAATCATCTTCTTAGGTCCTTTGGGAAGTTCTTTAGGCAATGGAATTTCATCCCAGAACAGTTCAGGGAATTTTTCTAAAATAGAGTAAAACCCGTCTACGTTGTAATCAGCAGTGTTAGGTTTATCATTTTTAGGAGTTCTAAATTCCACAACAATAGGAAATTCTGAGCTATTAAAAATTTCGACTATTATTCCTTTTCCCTTTGTGACTGAATAGACTATGTCTCCAATCTTCGCATCCTTAAACTGATCTTTCCAAAGAGCATCTTTTTCTTCATTCATGACTTATCCTCCTTTAATGATTATAAGTTTCTTGTTCTTGGGTCTAAAAACTTTTCCATCTTAATTGTCTCCAGAATAGATCTTTCTGTACTTGCCACCTTTATTCCATCATTAAAAAGTCCATATTGGTTGAGCTTTAATCCTATAGATTTAGCTGCTATCCTACATTTAATATTAAACCCTTTACTTCCCGAAGAATGCAAGACAGCAGAATCAAAAGAATCTGGATGAACAATCATGAAATCTACCTGCATTCCATTGAAGACTTTAATTCTTATTGTTTTGTTGCCCGATACAAGAACTTCTTTAGCCATAAAGTGGATGGATTCCATAAGTTTATGTTCATCTGAAGGAGTAACCACTATATCCAGATCTCTTATGAAAGGAAGACCTCTCCTATAAGATCCGCACACTTCCCATTTCTTATGGCCTTTGAGAGTTTTCATGAGGAAGTTAATTACATCTGTTCCCTTATTTCTCGGCCATTTAGTTTCTTTAGGCATATTTTCCTCCATATTTAGGTTATGCCTAATAATAAGCTGTAGAAAATAAGAAGTAAAGTTCTATTAAAAGTCTGAGTTCTTCGTCTGTCTTGTTTTGACTCTCCAATCTGGAGAATAAATCAGTTCTTTAACTTTATCTTCCCTGAGATAGCTTCCTGCTATAAAATCTATAGAATCTACACAAGACTCTACTCTGAAATCTTGACCTCTTTGTTTATAGAGTTTTAAATATCTGAAGTCTATAAGATTGATTGTCGCTACTTTCTTTGTCATATCTTACCTCCTCTTTAAGATTTTTTCCAGATCTTCTGCATTTTCTGCCAGAAGTCCCTTGCAGAAAGGACAGAAATATTGAACTTTCTTGTTCTTTAAATCTAGATTGAAAAGAACTTCGTTTCTCTTGATTTTAGACTTACAATATCTACACATCTTTTCCTCCTTCCCGTTTGCTCTAACCTTTAAATAAATTATAGGGGTATAGGGATATAGGGATATAGGGGTATAGGGGTATGTTATAAATCTGAAGCTAAGAAGTAAAGTTCTTTTAAATTCATAAAATTAGACTATATGAAGATTTTTGGAGCCATGATAAGCTATAAATTTAGATATCGCATCTTCAGTGCCATCACGACGATCTTTAGATACACAAGCTATAAGAGTATCAGAAGTCTTAGCGATGTCTGTATTTCTTATGAATCCCGCAGCTATTCCATATTTATTCCAGTCAGCAGGATACCAGATTTTCTTAACTCTATATTTTTCGCTTAGAATCACAGCAAATCTATCTGCTCCCTTGGGACATAATCCTGAACAAACGGAATCTCCTCTTCTATAGAGTTCTTTAAATTTCTTTTCTACGATTAAGAAATCTTCTGTGCTATCTCTTCTTCTTGTCCCTATAACTCCTATGACTTTCATTCATGACTCCTTGTTTTAATTTCTAAAAATCCTAATAAATCCATTCCAGATAATATATGATTTTTTGCGCGATTCAGTTCCATGATAGCTCTTGTATTTCCATGACAGAGTTCTTGAACATCTGAAAGAATGCAGAATCCTGCAAAAATTTCTGCAAGAGCTTCATTTCCTCTACAAGCTAATAATTCTAATTCTGTAGCTTTCATAAATCCTCCTTAAATTTCTAATGTTTTAATTGCTTCTGGATCTATAACATCTTTATAGAGACCTATACAGAAAGATTTCCCTTTAACAATTCCTCTTGTCGTCCCTGAAAATAGATTATGTTTAAATTTCTCAGTATAAATATGAAATCCTCCTGTCATTAAAGGAGTCACGATATACTTAACTCCTTTCCCATCAATAATGATAACCCCTTCTAATGGTTTCATCTTTATTTCTTTCATGTCTATCCCTCCTTTATCCAAGGTCCGTATGATAACGGATATAGTTAGCAAAAACTTTCGACCCTTCTGGACTTAGCCCTTTAGCCAAAGCCCATCCAATAGTTAGATCCAACCAATGATATTCATTATGAAAATCAATTTCCTTAGCTCTGTCAAGAACTTCTTTCTTGAATAGTTTTTCCAAGTCTTTGTCTTTCTTTGAAAGTTCTTTCATTCTTGGTCCTCCTTAAAAGGAATCTTAATGCACTTATATAAGACATCATCAGAGAGAATTCTAATATATCTTCCTTCTATAGTCTGAAGAATTTTCTTATCTGGAGAAAGAATTCTATATGGACCTTCAAAGAAAGGAGAAGTTACACGCCTATTCCAGCGAATTAAAAGCTGTCCTCCCATCTTGAAAACTATATCATCTTTCTTTAGATTATCCCATCTTACTTGTTTCACTCTGAAAGAATAGATTTCTTGACTTAAATCTTCTGTTTTGACTTTTATTTTTCTTTTCATTTAAAAATATTCCCAATTATTAAAGCTTTGAACCTCTTTCCATTAAAGCTCCCATAAACTTTCCAAACTTTTCTCTTTCATCTAAACATTTTTCGCAGAGAAGAACTTCAATATGTTCTATTTCTTTATTTTCTCCTCTGTAAATCTCTCGTTCTACTTTTAGAAAAGACCCGCAAGTCTTACAACTGAAATATTGTTCCATGTTACTCTCCTTACTTAATTTTAAATTTTTGTTATATTGTAGGCTTTGACTATAGGAAGTAAAGTTCTTTATTTTTTCTTATCTTCTTATTTCTGTTTCTGATCTGTATCGAAGATCTTTGATTACTGATCTAGAAACAGACATCTTTTCAAGGACGGACAGAAGGAATTTCTTGTTTAGAACTTTTGATTTACTTTGTTCCGTTCGATAAAAAAGTGAGAGATTGAAAATCAGGGACAAGTTTTTAATATAACCTAAAATTCGGATACATAACTGGAGAAGAACTGATTGTTGACGGTCTAATAGGATCGCAGGACGATCTTTGAATGGCAAGGCATGGTTTGGTATGAGTTGCCTTGTTTGAAAATAAAACATATCCATTTTGAAAGAGGGGGATAATCTATTTTTTAGGGGTTCTTTTCTTCACTTCTATAGACTTATAATTCCTGAATAAACAGAATTCACTTACGAAATATTTAAATTTAGTTTTAAGATCTTTAACGAAGGGTCTATTGTCTTTAGATTTAAGAACTTTGACTCTTTTCCCCTTCCCAACTCCATCCACTTGTTCAAAATATTTCCCTTTAAGAAGATCTGACATTTCCCCTCCTACATCCTCGAGCTACATAGATAGCTCGGTTAATTTGTTGAGCATTCTTTTCATCCGACTGGAGAATAACTTTCTTCCTGACATCATCTAATATTAAGTTAGCGACTTCTAAAAAGTTTTTAGTTCTAAATAGGGGAATAAGAGATCTATCTAAGTCATCTAAATACATTCCATATATTTCCAATTCACCCTTTCCAGAATGATCTAAATCTTCTACTCTATAGAACTCAAATTCTTTTATTAGATCATCTATTTCGTCTTCTTTTTCTTGCTCTTCTTTTTCATAGTTTTCTTCAACCATTTTATTCTCCTATCTATACCCCTTTTACCTTCTTCTGGAAGTTTTTCTTTATATTCAGTAAGAGATTTAATAGACCTAATTTTATCTTCATTAGGAAGATTAGCAATTAGTTCATCCAACTTTTCACCCGTTATGTTCATTTTCTTCTCCCTCTTCCTTATCCAAGAATAGATTTACAACAGAATCTTCTTTCTCTTCTTTAGAAGCATATTTAATTTCTGGAGAATCGTTCATTCCCATTGTTTTACCGATAAATTTATCCCAGTCTTTAGGTCTTATTATAATTCCCTTATGGTCTTTCATCTGGACTAAAACAAGGGTCATTCCTTCCCATTCCAAAATATGACCATCTTCATCAGGAAGATCCTGATTTTTCATGTTATTATACCATAAATCTACCATCCATTCATTTTGTTTATTAGAAGGGCTAATGAATAATATCAACTTATCTCTATGCCAGTTTAAAAGTTTAAGAGAAAAATAGATTTCTGCCCAATGTGGATCATCTTCCATAAATATAACATTTATTACTATTCCTGATACTATGTTTTTATTTTCCATAATGAACTCCTATGTTTAAAAGTCATAATAAGCATTAATTACATTTATTTCTCTTGTTCTACCAGAATCTGGACCTTCTAGAAATAATAACTCTATTTTCATTTCAGCTTCATGCCCTACTGTTTTTCCAATTTTAACGTGAATCACTTTTCCTTCCATTTCTTTCCATTTATTCTTAAATTCTATCCATCTCAAATCATCTTTATTAGATATGGTTTTAACAGTAGATTCAGTTTTCTTCATTCTTTTTCTCCTTTCTGCTTTCTAATTCTATTTTACAAAACAATTTATAAAGGTTATATGATCTGATATGTAGTGGAATTAGATTCCATGTTATCCCATCATTACAACAAACTTGAACTAGATTTTCAGATAATTTTCTACATAATCCTTTAGATCCACCATGGCCGATAAAGTAATGAGTTGGAAATTTAGAGGCTATTTCATTTTCTACGCAGAGCATAACTTCCTCCTATCTAAGCTTTTTCCTACCATCCATATAGTTTATAAGGAAATGCTTTCTTTATTATTTTATTCCACTCCTTGCCCCCATATTTAAGCTTTCTAAATTCCTTAATAGCTTCCTTTTCCTCTTTTCCTCCAAACATTTCTAACCTTCCTGCATCACAAACTACTTCTGCTACATGACTTCTTGGCATAACAGGTCTTTCTCCACAGTCTTCAAGACATCTTAAGGTATCACCTCCAATCTCATCCCATGTTGAAAGTAATGCGTTTATTATTTTCTTTTCTTCTTCATCTCCAATAACTTTTACATTCATTCTTTTTTCTCCTCTCTGTCCTCTGGCAAAACAGATTTAGGACTGCTTAAGATTAGATTAGCATTAAAACCACTCGCTTTTTCTCTGTTTAAAATGCTTTTAACGAATTTCAAGTTCTCTCTAAATATTATTATATCACCTCCTTTATTAGATGCCCCAGGTCTTCCTAAATACATTTCCACATCTCCCTTGGAACACCTTACACATTGATCAACAAACCCTCCTCTCATTTTTTTCTTTGTCTCAGAATCAAACTCTCTTCCACAAGTTCTGCAAGTTTTTAATTCCATGTTTCGCTTAGCCCCAATTTTTTATTATTAATCTTCAACGATTGCTGTTATATTGGAATATGGTATAAAAACTTCCATACCCATGTCAGTATTTTTAGCCTTTATTCCCTTCTCGAATGCTTTACTGTAAGATCCATCCGCATTATAAAGAATTTTCTCACATCTAATTTTACTAACATTCGCCTTTCTAAATCCTGATCCTGTTTCAATTGGAACTTTTAAATAGATAGTAATCCCAATCACCATAACTAATAAAATTTTTAGCATTTTCATTTTCTCCTCCCATTTGTTTGTTTTTGTTATTATAATAATAATAATAAGGTGTAGATTTAAAGAAGTAAAGCTCTTAAAAGCTCATATAAAAAAAATTTAAAGAGAGTAACATTTTACTTTACTTCTTGGCTTCGACCCTTTAAATTATACTAAAATATATAGTAACAGAGATTTAGAGAGTATTATATAATATATTAGTTTCATAAAAGATGATATCATTTTAAATATCACAAAGAAAGGAGGTTCAAAGTGAAAAGGTTTCACAATTCATACCTTAATTAAAGGGCAAAAACACGCAACCTTGAAGACAAAGGAGACATAGATGGTTGAAGATATTAGAGATGTATTTTATCACGAACTTTCTCAAAAGCTGGAATCTGCAGGAATAAGAGCCATTGTAAAAACTGCTGATCCCGTAGGTGGAAAAGTTATTAAAGTTAGAGGAATAGCTCTCTTCAAAAAACTAAATACGGCTAATCCCTTTAGACACAGAGGAATTGCCATTTATAGACGACTATCAGATTCTATAATAGATACTCTAGGAGGAAAGAGAGCTAAAGGGAAAAATGATTGGGTGGCTGCTCCTCTCACCCCTGCTAATTATCCCGATATGATGGAAGCTCTATTCAAGGTAGCCGAAACTCTTAATGATTCCAGAAATTTATCCATGTCAAGAAGACCATATGGCAGAAGAGCTAAGAAATCAAGATTTAAACCAATAGCCACATCTACTTCTATCTATGAGAAAAAGCCGGAAATTATTTTTACTTCTAAAGAAGATAAAGAAGATTATTATGGACCTCCTAAAACTATTCCTAAGAAAAAGAAACTTCCTAAATCCATAAAGACCTTTTATGTAGATTCTGAAACAAGAGAAGAAATCCCCTTTCCTTAAACTTTCAAAAACAAAGGAGAATTAAAATGACAGAAAGAACAACAGTTTTAGAAAGAATGTATCCGCTTTTAAAGAAAACTAAGATTCTACAAATTAACAACATGAAACGAATGAGTGATGAACTCGGATGTAGTCTGGCTTATATTTCTCACACACTTAAGATGATAAGAACAGGAGAATTAGCTTCCATGGATGTAGATGGCAATACAAAGATTAACCATCCTCTTCCTCCTATAAATGATTTTATAGCCAGAGTTAACGAAGAGGGAAAAAAATACAGATCTTCCACTTCAGGAACAGGAGTTTCAAGAGGAGGGAAGGGAGGAAAAAGAAAAGTAATAATTCCCGAAGAATTTGAAATTAACGAAACAACAATAATTCCTGTTCTTCAAAAGTTCTTTCAAGAATTTCAGGAATTGAAAACTATGAAAGAATCAGAAAAAATAAAAGAACTTCAAGAAGAAAATGAAGCCCTTAAAGATAAAAATGCTAAACTTATCAAATATATTAAAGTTCAAAAACAAGCTCTTGCAGAAATTCTAGATTAGGACTAATAAATATGGAAAAGAAACTTCCCGAAAGAAAACTTTCTTTACCAAAAGGCATTTCTGAAAAAGAAGCTTCAGAATACATGGAATGGGCTCAAGAATATTGTGAAGTTTTTGAAGACAGATATTATTGTAAGCTTCTCGATTCAATTCTTTTCAAAAGAACAATGACTAAAGCTTTTGTTGAATTATCTCAAAAAAGAATGAATAATATTTCTTTAGAAGAAATTAGAGATCCAACTATCTACATCCATAAATACAAAAAATATCTTTCATGTCTAATTACTTTAGAAAAAATAAATCAGTTAACTGGAAAATCTATTTATCTCCCCATAGATATTACAAAATTCTCAAAAATTCCGGCAGAAGACTATCACACAATTATAGACTTAATTTCTTTCTTCCAGAAAGCTGGATATTACACTGATAAACAACTCAATCTTATCATGGTTTTATGGAGAAGATATTCAGGAGAAAACTTCAAAGATTGCATTGAAAAATTAGAAAGATTTAATCTTCACGAAATAGAGTCTATCTTCAAATCTAAAATTTTAACTTCTCTTGCTAAAAAAGCTAAAAAGGGAGCTGAAGTTGGAAAAGCTTTATTAGAAGAATTCTTCGAAGAGAAAGAAGAAAAAAGAGAAAAAATTGTTCAAAAGTTCTTTTCGTTAGATAAAATTAGAGAAAATCTTCAAACAGAGATAGAGTAAAAAAGAGCTTGCTTTCCTAAATTCTTTACTATACATTAAAATAAAAACAAAACAAGGGAGGAAAAAGAAATGGCTTACGATCAAAGCAAAGAAGAAGTGTTTAAGAGTGAAAAATTAAGTTTGGAAGATGGAAGTTTCGCTGAAGGAAAAGTGTATTCATATAACAATGGAGATAAAAGATTCAAGCTTTTGTTCTCCACAGAAAATGGCAAATTCTTCACAAGTAAGTTTAAAGGAATTACAACAAAAAAAGATCTTCAAAGAATTATTAAAGTCTTGAAGGCTTGTGAATCCGAACTCATGTAATCTACATGGAGATTAAAATGGAAGAAAAACCAATAAAACCAATGTGTTTTGGAGATTTTACACTTTCTGACAAAAAATGCTACTCATGCTCTCATAACATAGATTGTTTTATTCTCGCATATTCTTTAGAAGAATGCTTTAATTTAGCTAGAAATAATGATTTTAGTTGTTCTAGTCTAACTGTCTGTTCTTCTGAACAATCAAAAATATGCACAATAGCCAGAGCACTTTTGAAGAAACGATCTGAAAAAGAATACAAATGCTTTGGGAATATAGTTCAGACTTCAAGCGAATGTTTATTATGTAAAGAAAGTGAAAATTGCGAAATTTATCAAGCTTTAATTTCAGATCTATCTTTAGATTTTAATGAAATCAATATATCCTTTGAAACTCAACTAAGAGATATAACATCTGGGACAAATTCCTGTTTTGGGCAATTTGCTTTTGATAAAGAATGTGAAACAGAATGTGATTTTCTTGTTCGCTGCAGAAAGAAGTCTAATATTATTCCCGCAATAAATTGTAAGTTCTGGCCGGAAGTAGAAATGCAAGATAAAACTGGAATATATAAATACAATCCCAAAGATAAAGTGATAGAAACTAAAATCCCCAAAAGCTTTTCCTGCGTGAAAAATGATGTCTGTCTATCAAAAAATAACTGTACAATTATCTACACCGAAATTCTTAAAAATCTATTATCTAGAAATAAAAAATCTAAAATCTTTAGTGCATTTTTCGCCTTAGATTCTATAAGAGACTTAGTGGAGGTAGACGATGAAGAAGAAAATTCGTAAAGAAGAAATTAAAATTTCTCCAATTAAAAAAGTAATTAAAGTAATAGGAATAGAAGAGCCCTTATCTATCTTAGTCAGAGGGCAATCTTCCATAGAACTAAAAAGAAATTCTAAAGGAGTTGCTGAGTTTATAATCAAAATCTATGGAGATGATCCCGAAGAGGCTTCGATAAAAGCTCAGAAAATCTTTAATGATTTGAATAAGAAATACAAATCGGAGTAAGTCATGTCTAAATTCAATATCATTACCCGCATAAATTCTGAGGATAAAACCAAATATCATATAATAAACGATACAGCTATAGAATGTTCTGGAGCAGATTGTAGAATCTGTAAAATGAATGAAGAAATTTCCTTCGAAGAATGGGAATCTTCTATTCCTTATCCAATTCCTCCCAAAAAGAAAAAATACAAAAGTAAGATAGCTCAAAGAAACAGAGGCAAGACCATAAAAGAAATATGTTATACTTGCAACCCTGTTCCTTGTTATATCTGCAAGAGAAAGGAGTGTAAAGACTGGTGGAAAGAGGAAGATAAAAAAGGTCAAGAAAAAGGATGCGGATATTTCCTTGATAATAAATGTACCAATTTCATTTGTGAAAAGGGAATTATAAAGAAAAAATGGAGGTAAGATATGTCTGGAGAAAAATGTATTGTTTGCGAAACAGATGAAGAAGTTGGAAAATATAAAAATATAGATGTTTGTCTTGAATGTTATGCAACAGGAAAATTATCCGAATATTTTTCTGAACATAATATCATAGATGGCGATTCTTCTACTATCATTATAGGAGAATAAATATGTCAGGATTAATTATAGAACCCAAATGGTCTATAAGAGAAGCGCAATTAGATATAAACAATCTATGGGAAGAAGTAGATAGAAAAATATGTAAAATGATAACTGAAAAGCTTTTGAGTACAGATCCTCCCATAATAATAAAAGAGAAAGTAAAGCTTTTTAGTTACGAACCTGACTGGAGTTTTCCAGAAGATTGGAAAATTGTAACTCTCGTTAAAAGAGTTTATAGTTGTAGAGGATCACATGACACTGAAGAAAAATTAAATTTCGTCACAGGGAGACTTTTTGTAGAAAAGGCAGGAATTCGTCTAGATAATTCTTTTAGATTCGTTTTAGATAAGGAAAAGAAAAGTTTATTCATTGATCTTCCAGTCATTAGAAGAGCAATAGAAGATAGTACAAATGTTCTACAGGAATGTTTAAGTTCATCCGCTATTGATATGATTTTTAATCAGGCTATTAAGATTGGAAAATTTAATAGTTCCAGGTTAGATGAAAGAACAGATAGAGATTTAAAGAATGCCTTTAGGTCTTTAGGATTTACCAAGGATGAAATCAATCTCACAGTTCACAACATTCTCACTCACGATTCTTTTAAAGAAAGTATGGCTTTAGAAGATCTCGTAAACCTTGGACTCAAATCCAGGTAATATTCTATCCCCTTAAAATATAACATAAAAAAAAGCTTGCTTTCTTTATTTCATTGCTATATAAAAAGCCATATTTAAAAAACCACTTTAAGAAACCAATCAAACCAAGAAAAGAAAGGGCATCAAAATGGGCAAAAAATTAAAGATTGGGGACGCAGTTATTGAAATGCAGTCCTACGAAGATGGAAAGTGTATTTACTTTGGGAAAGCCAGATGTATTCATCAAAAGAAAGGAGCAAAAGAAAAGAAAAAGGATAAAGAAAACAGATGTGACGGATATGATTCAAGTTGTAAGATATTTTTAGGTTCTTCTCCATTTGTTCCTATATATGATGAGAAATATTTACTCCCCCCTGTTGAGTCTGAAATTCTCGCCTTATCTATAGCTAATGCAGATAATGTACTGATTGCAGGAAGTCCCGGAACGGGCAAATCATCCTTGGTTCTCCAATTAGCCTCCATTTTTAATTGGGGAGTTGTTAGGTATTCTTGCTCTGAAGAGATAAGCTCCTCTAAAATCATAGGCCAATGGACAGTAATTGGGGATACAATGGAATGGGTGGACGGATATATAGTTCATGCAATGAGAAGCGGATTTATTCTTCTTGAGGATGAATCTGATTTCATGAGACCAGAGCTAAGAGGAGAAGTTCATAGCTTAATGGAACAAGGTGGAAATATAGTCTTAACAGGTGTTCACCCAAAGACAAAGAAAATCTTCAAAGAAGTTGTGAACAAGCATCCGGCTTTTAGGTGGATAAGTACAGCTAACACAACAGGCTATGGAGATGAGATGTTCTCTTTCCATGGTACTCAGTATATGAATGCTGCTTCCAGAGATAGATATGAAATTATTTTAAAGTTTGATTATAGACCTCCTGAAGAAGAAGCTGCAATTATCCACACTAAAACTCAGCTTGATATTAACATAGTTGAAAAAATGATTGGAGTAGCCAAGGCTTGTAGAGAATCTATTAAAGATGGAATGATGTTTCATTTTTCAATAAGAAGACTTTTAGCCTGGGCAAAATATTATCAAAAGCTATCTCCTGAAGTTGCTTGCAGACTTGCCGTACTAAACTTCTGTAACAGCGTAGATGAACACACCGTTAAATCCTTAATAAGAACCCACATGAATGTAGAAATAAATTAGAGTCAATAGGAGACAGTTAATGAAAAATTATTTATCTTCTTATGAGAGACTTGCTAAAATATATGCTGAAAAAATGGGAGTCAGAGTTATAGTCAAGGGAAGCGGGTTTATGACTGATGGCAAGAACATATACTTAGCAGAAATTCCTGAAGAACTCAATAAAGAACTTAAAGATCCCACTTTAGCTGGACTACTTCATGAATGTGGTCATATAGTGCATTCAGATTTTGATTTTTTAAGAGAAGAAAATAATAAGATATTAAATAATTTTAAAGTTCTGCTTAATAACCTGGAAGATTGTAGAATTTACAAGCTTGGAAAAGACAAGTATCCAGGATATGACAGTTTACAGAAGGTTGGATTAGATTTCATTAGAGATAATTTGCTTAAACCTCAGATGAGCGAAATTAGTCCAAAAGATTTGTTGGGAGCTTTCATCCAATATAAAGTTAGCAATATGGATACAAGTTTTTTCCCTGATAAAATCACAGAGATTGGAGAAAAAGTAAAAAAGTTTTGGGAAAATGTTGAATGGAAAAGTGGTAAAGAAGGAACAAGGCAAGCAGAACAGATTACAACCCAGATAGTAGATTATTTAAATCTTCAATTAGAAGAAAAAACAAAACCTATTTTTGATAATCCTGATTCTGATACATCTACTAAATCTAATAGAGGAGAAAGAAACGAAGATTCTGAATCAAAAAAGAAGCAAGAAAAAGAAGAAAGCGAAGAAAATAAAGACAAAGAGAAAAATGGTGATACTAATAACGAAGAAGATAAAAAAGAAGAAAACCCTGATAAGAGTGAAGAAAAAGAAGAAGAGGAAAAAGAAAAAGAAGAAGAGGAAAAAGAAAAAGAAGAAGAGGAAAAAGAAAAAGAAGAAAAAGAAGAAGAAGAGGAAGTGGAAGAAGAAGAGGAAGTGGAAGAAGAAGAGGAAGTGGAAGAAGAAGAGGAAGTGGAAGAAGAAGAGGAAGTGGAAGAAGAAGAAAATACCAATAAAGAAAATGACAACAAAAAAGAAGAAAAATCTAATAAAGATAAAGAATCTCCTTCCGCACAAGGAAAAAAAGAATCAAGTGGAAAACAAATAGACACAGGAGATGAGACTACGGATTCAGAAGATGAAGGGGGAGAAGAATTATCTGAATCTGCACTAGAAGCTATTAATGAAATTATTAAAGCAGGAGAAGCTGAAACTAATGATTCTAAAGACTCGGGATTAATGGAAAAGCTTGAAGAAATAATTTCTAAAATAATAGGTTCTCATTTAAGAAATTATGATCAACACACAATTCATCCAGAAATAATTAAAATGGATACAGAAGAACACCTTAAAGATCCCCAGTTAGACTCTACTCTTTTAGAATCACAAATCCCCACTGTCATTAAAGATAAGCAACGCAAATTTAGACAAACAACCTCTCTTTTAGATAAAGAAACTCAAAAACTCAAAAATAAAATTCTTCCTTTATTAATATCTTCTAAAAGATCTTCTTTTCTATTTGAACAAAAAGAAGGAATAATAGATGATGCAAATCTATATAGACTTAGAAAAGGAGATGGAAGAGTATATAAAACCATAGTTCCTGGCAGAAAATTAAATACTGCTATAACTATATTGAATGATGTTTCGGGAAGTATGCGAGGATCAAAAGTTGACATGCTAAGAACTACTCTTCTAGTTATAGCTGATACATTACATTCTTTAAAAGTTCCTTTTGAGATACTTGCATTTTCTACATATTATGACAGTAATGATCCCATACAACATAGAATATGGTCAGAATATAATAAAACTCCTAGCAGGAAAGACTATCCATATAATAGAATTCATCCCCTAAGACATATAATAGTTAAATCTTTTAACGAAAACTATTTCAACATAAGACAGACAATTCCTTATCTAGACGCAGGGGATTATAATGGGGATAATGAATCTGTTAAATGGGCAGCAAGAAGACTGCTAGAAAGAAGAGAGGAAAGGAAAATTCTATTTGTATTAAGCGACGGAATGCCTAATATAAGATTTGGTTCTGACGATATACTAATAAAAGACCTTAAGAAAAATGTTAAAGAAATAGAACAATTAGGAATTGAAATAATAGGAATAGGATTGTTAACAAATGCACCTAGAGAATTTTATCCTACATCTATTAAAATAGATAGAATAGGAGATATTTCTTCAGAAGTATATAGAGCCTTAATGGAAAAATTTACTAAGAGAAATACACAGTCAAGATTAGCTTCTTAAGTTAAAGCAATCTTATTATATTACAGGAAAGAGAGGAGAAATAAAAATGGGCAAGATCAAAAAAGATATTCAGAACAGAGGATCTCATATAACTCATTTAAATGAAAATGAAACAATAACTTTCCTAAAGAAGTATAAAAAAATTATCTATTTCGAATGTAAGAAATTAAGTTTTATTCCAGGATTTAGCATAGAAGATCTTATGCAAGAATGTGAAATAAAACTCATAGCAGGTTATCACACTTTTAGAAAAAAGAAAGCTTCTGAAAAAACCTGGGTAATAAATGTTATAAGAAAAACTTTGTATGGAATATGGAATTATTCTCTGAAGTCTATAAGAACGAACCATTTAGAAACAGAAGAAGGGTCATCTCCTATCTTTGATTATTCTTTATATTCTTCAGTAGGAGGATCTAAAGAAGGAGAAGCTGCGACTCTGGAAGAAATCTATTCGGGAAGCTCTTCTCCTTACCCTATTTTCGCTTCAGTGATTCATCCCCCTGATGAATATTTATCTGCAATAAACATATTAGAAATTTTAAAAGATAGATTGCCTGAAAATACTTACAGATATATAAGAGAAAAAATTTATCCTTCTAAACTATATTCTGAACTTATTGAGGTAGAAAGTGAATTCAGAAAAGACTTAGTATCTGAAGGGTATTCTAAAACTAAAGTTAAAGATCAATATGATATATTTGTAAATCTTACAGATATGCCAGATAAGGAATTAAATATGATATGCCAAGTAGCTCAAGTTCTTATAGAAGAATTAGGATTTTCTAAAAAGGAATTAATTAAATATCCTGTCTTAAAGAGTGTTGAATTTACCTTCTAATAAGTAAAGCCCTAAAATGCTATATACCACATAAAGTCAGCCTAAAAACAGATGCATCTAACAGGCCTCTGAGACGGTTTTTAGTATATACCTAATGGTAGGTTATAGGGTAAAAACTAAAGCGTCCAGAAGGCCGTTTTAAAAGTAGCAAGCTATTTGCTAACATACCTTTATTATATAAAACGAACCCCCCAGACGCTCTAATAAGCTTTCTAGACAACTTTTTAAATAACTTTATAGTGCTTTACCCTATACTTTTTTAAAAGCTGTCTAGAAGGCTTATTTTTTATTCCAGCCTAAATCAAGAATTGTATTATGAAGAATTTTGGCGAGCTGAAAATCTATTTTAAATCTTTTGATATTAATTTCTAAAGACTTTAACATATCTCCATCTTCATGTCTTAAAGTAGCAGCTTTCCAATCACATAACATTTCAATAATATCCACAAGATTCATACCATTCATACCGTTTAGAAAATGTTCAGGATGATGACGATTATTTCTGTAGTGATGATTTAGAGCTCCTCCCATTTCTTTTAGAAATTGCTTGTATTCATCAGATCCATATGTAGAATCTTTAAGCTTAGGAGTATATTCATCAAATATGTCTCTTTCGGGACCATATAATTTAGAATCATCATGATCCTTAACGGATTCAAAAATCTGGCCTACGAATTCAGTTATAAAATCTTTAAACTTAGGAGTATATTCATCAAATATGTCTCTTTCGGGATCATATAATTTAGAATCATCATGATTTTTAACAACATCGAAAATCTGGCCTACGAATTCAGTTATAAAACTTTTGACTTTCCTAATATGTTCTAGAGTATCTTTCGTGCTATCATATTTTTCCATCTTCATCTCCTCTCAACCATTTTCAAATAGATTAAATTAAAGACAACAATTTATAGCTGTATCTATATTATCATATTCTGTACCACAGATTGGACACATATCCCTAATGAGAACTTTCTCATTCTCCTCAATTCTTTTCAAATTACATATCCTATTCGTTTTTCCACATCTTTTGCATGTGACTTTCTCATTCCCACTATAAGAAGTATTAGAGATAATACCAAAAAAATCCCAATTATCGCATTCTGAACAAACAAGAAATTCCATTATTTAATATTCCTCTACTTCATCCTGAATTA
>Ga0180007_10001000_pt1 | contig 41233 bp, 49 predicted proteins | sample MM_PC_MetaG_FD_121122 | JGI IMG/M metagenome (GOLD analysis project Ga0180007, IMG submission 121122) | Groundwater microbial communities from the Aspo Hard Rock Laboratory (HRL) deep subsurface site, Sweden - MM_PC_MetaG | ecosystem: Environmental > Aquatic > Deep subsurface > Groundwater... | reverse complement strand
GAACTTGGAGGAAAAACGCCAGCTGAAAAGGCAGGCGTTGACTTGAAACTTGGAAGGATGAAACTATTTAATCTCATAAAATATTGGACAAAACACAGAGATGACGAATAGTTGACAGTATCCTATCTGGCTTAGTCTTTGAATGTACCTTCCGATAACTCTGTGATAATGTTGAATTTTAGTCCTGGCTACTTCCTCAGCAGCCCGCCTCACACTAGGGATATCTGCAGCAAGGGGCAATTCAAAACTTTGAACATCGCTTTTTCCAAATAACCTTTCAATTGATTTTTGTGTGGGCTCTTTGTTTTCAAGTAACCAAGGTCTCAGTTCTTCAAGATCTTCTTTGGGAATTCTATAAATATCTACAACAGTTTCGAAGTCATATGGCTCTCCTGATACCCAATGGTCAAGATGTGCTGCCTCGCCGTGAAGTCTTCTTTTCAATTCGTTAGTTGTGGCCTCGTCAGCGTTTTTTGGCGTTGTAATATTTGGAAGAGAGTCTTCTAAACACCTCATCCCATTTATCACTCGTACCAATTCGTTAACTGGGATTCCCCGATATTTTGAGCTAAACATCTGTACTTTTTTCATTGCCTTGAGGAGTTCTTCTGATTCATCTAATATTTTTTCATCAATTGCCATGTTTCCTTTCACGTCTTTCAATACTCAAACCTTCCCATTACTTGTCATCCCCAAGTTACAACAAAATAGAAAACTTTATATACCCAATAATTGTTGCTCCAGTATGATGGTAAAGAATGAACTTGTGAAGAGAATCAAAGAATACTTTAATTTGAATATTTATGAAACCAAGGTCTGGATTTCTCTGCTTTCAAGGGGAATTGCTTCTGCTGGAGAAATTGCAACAATTTCTGGTGTTCCAAGGTCAAGAACTTACGATGTCCTCGAATCTTTAGAAAAACACGGGTTTGCAATAGTAAAAATAGGCAAGCCAGTGAAGTACATAGCAGTTAAACCTACAGAGGTTATTGAAAAAATGAAATCAAATGCCATGCAGGAAGCGCAGGAAAAAGTAAAAAATCTCGGAACCTTAAAAGAAACAACAGAATACGAAGAACTTGAAAAACTGCACAAAACAGGAATCGCCCCAGTCAAGGCCCATGAAATAACCGGCTCGCTTAGGGGAAGGTCAAATATCATTTCAAGGGTTAGAGAACTAATTCAAAACGCAAAAAAAGAAATCTCAATTTCAACATCTGTCTTGGATTTTGAAGACAAGAGCAGGGTTTTGCTTCCAGCTTTAGAGCAGGCTGCAAAAAATAATATTCATGTAAGATTAGCTTTAACTGGAGCACCGGAAAAGATTAAAAAAATCAGCGCCAAAACAAACCTCAAACCGTTTTTAACTGACTCAGATGCCAGGATGTATATTTCAGACAAAAAAGAAGTTTTGTTCATGATAACTTCAGAAAAAGCAGACGAAGAAATCGCTATCTGGCTTAACTCGCCGTTCTTTGCGCAATCCTTGTCAGGAATTTTAGAATCTCAAGTAGGGAGGAGAAGTAAATGAAAAAAATAGTTTTAACAAGCAAATCTTCAAGGGTTGATGCAGCTGGCGACAGCATGTTCGCAGCAATGAAACGAATAGGTAGCGATGAAGAAGATATCTCTGGAAAAGATGCGCGAGTTGTTACTTTAGAGAACCCGAGAATTGAGAAGTTCAGAAGAAATTACGGACTCCCGCCTTACCGGGGAAAAAGTAAAATTTAAAAAAAAGGAAATTAGAAAAATAAAATGACACAAACACAATACGACCCAGCAACACAAAATAGAAATGGATATTGTCCGCGTTGCGGCAGTGAATCTCCAATTGGTGGTTTAGTTGACGAAACTGTTGGAAGAAAACTTGATGATTTAGGGAATAGGCTTAATGCAGAATTAGATTTAGGAGAAGTTGAGGATAGGGCAGAGAAAAGAACTGAAAGATTTAACAAGTACATGTGGTTATCGTTAGGAGAAGGGTTACTTAAAACAGGAGGGCTATTTACTCTTGCTAACACAATCGTGCCAGAATCTCTTAGACCATATGCAAATGCGGGCGCTGCCCTTTATGTCGCGGGGAAGCTTTTAGGATGGGTAGCAAACCTCTGTCTTACAGATGTAGCGGAGGAACGATTAGAAGACATCCAAGACCGCCTCAAAGCACATCCTCCAAAGAAAAAAGAATAACTTTATATAACTCCGCCTTTTTGATAAAACATGCCAGAAAAATATTTTGCAGACATTGTAATTAAGAAAGAGAAACTAAGCGATGATTCAAATGTTTTTGTAGCTCATTGCACAAATTTGGGAATTGCCAGCCAAGGAACTACAACAGAAGAAGCAATCAAAAATATTAAAGAAGCAATTGAACTTTATCTTGAAGAGCAGCCAGAAAAATATTCTGAATTAAACATCTCAACAGAACCTTCTCTTTTTTCTGTAATCGAGATAAGTCAAAATGCCAAAATTGCCAATTCTCTCAGGCAAGGAACTGATAAAAGCATTGGCTAAGATTGGATTTCAACACGTAAGAACAACAGGAAGCCATGCAATTCTGAATAAAATAGGCGAAGAAAAGGGAAAGACTACTGTTCCTGTTCCACTCCACAGAGAGATAGCAAAAGGAACTTTAAACAGCATAATCAAACAAGCAAACATAACAAGAGAAAAACTCTTCGAATTACTCTATCCTCACGTCAACAACACCCATCTCCTTAATTTTCTTTTCATTCTTCCTAACAAATTTCTTCAAAAACTCCTTCCCAGAAAAATCAGTCTTTACCTTGCAATATAAAACCCCACCCCTAACTGCTGTTTTCTCATTCTTTTTCCTAAAGCAAACAGCATCTTTCTTCATCGTTACTGGTGGCCCTTTTTTCAAAACTTCGCCGCGAGATTTCAAAGTCAAATAAAGTTCTGCCTTTTTTCCTTCTCCGCGATAAACAAATTCTTTCCCAAGAACGTAGAAATATTTCTCAATCTCTCTGATTAAAAAATTAGAAAACTTTCTTAGCTTTGTCCCAGCAATATCTCCTTCTTGTTTGTCTGTTTCCAAAACAAGATGCAAAAACTCACCATTTTTCTTCTTCAATTGGGAAACATTAATTTCTTTCTTGTAAAAAAACTTTTCAGAAGGTTTTTTCAAAAAATTTCTTGCAGCGCTTTGAAACTTCACAAACGTTTCCCAATTCAAAGAAGCCAAAACATTCCTTTCTTTCCACGTCGGATCAATTAAAATTATTGGCGACTGCAATTTGGACTCATTCAACTCGATAAAAACATCACCTTTCTTCTTGTAAAACTTTTTCGTATCAATCACAAGTTTTTTGTCTTTAATCTTTATCAATTCTTTTAGCATTTTTTCAAAGCTCTTGAAATGAATTATCAAACATTCCAGCCCGTATCCTGAAAAACCGTTGATGTAAGATTCAGCCCCGTAAACGCCCTGCGCCTCGCAGAATTTCTTTGCAAAACTCACCTCTTTTCTCAGTCGACCTTTCAGATTTCTCCGCACATAATTCACATGAAAATAACTCAAGTCCATGACATTCATCGCTTCAACAATTTTTTTTATTTTCAAGACAGGAATAAGTTCAAAGATTAATTTTTCATTTTTTCTAATCCTAAAATAGTCTCTGCTTCCATGCAATCTCTCAATTTTCATCCCCGTTCTTTTCACAAGGTTTTTCAAAATTTTCCCCAAATAATCTGATAAATCTCCGCACTTACGGCCAAATCTCACAAAAATATCTGCATCATAGCTCTCTGATTTTGCCAGCGTTCCTTTTGCAAAACTTCCCCCGAGAAAAACTTCACAATTAACTTTTTTCTTAGAAACCTGTTTCTTCAACAAGTTCAAAAAACTTTTTGTTTCTTTTTCTAACTCATTAAATTCATTCTTGCCAACAGAAAAATCCAATGTTTCCAATACCCTCTTTGCGTTCATAACTTTTAAAAGAATTCAAAGCTTTTAAGTTTGTCTTTCACTGATTTTAATTGTCGAAAGATCAATGATATACTTCCCGTCTTCCAGTTTGTAAACTCTTGGTTTGTTCGTAGCAAATAAATTCCCTAAATCCACAGCATACTTTCCAGGCCGAATCACTTTCACGCTTTCAAAATCAAGGAATACCGGCACTTCTTCGTCTTCAAAACCAGAAATCTCCCGCACGTCTTGTTCTATCTGTTTTTTTTCCACAGCATCAAGTTCAACGTCAAGCTCTTCATTCTCCCTTATTTTATCAACTTGGTCTTTCCGAATATAAAAGAAAAACTTCCGTCCGCAGCCATCACAACCTTTCAGCACTTGCTCGCTTCCGTCTTCGTAAAGTTTCGAGCAGTGGACACATTTGTAAGGCATACATTTCAGAAGTTAAATCAATTAATAAAGATTTAGTTATTAAGAAATAAATCCCTATCCAAAAAATCACAAATCACCCCAGCATCAGTTCTAATCTTTTCGGGTCCCTTTTGATTTCCTTAATTACTGTCGCAGGCCCAATAACTGTCAAAGCGCTGTTATCTCCGACAAGCCGTTTCGCAATCCCATATTTCATTTTAATAAAAATACTTCTATTCCTCAAGTCAGGTTCAATGACAGCCAGCTCAATTCCCTTAAAATTCTTAACATGGTCAACTAAAGCCATTGTATCTTCGATTAATCTCGCCTCTTCCTCCGCCCTTAACCTTCCATGCAAAATAACAATCTTATTTCCTAAAACTAAACTCAAAATTTTCTTAACTCTTTGAGCAATTGTCAGGCCCTGAACTTCTGCAAACGGTATCACCTGCAAACTCAATCCTTTTATTCTCTTCACCCCTTTTTTCATTTTATTTTCCATCTTTAGATTTTTTTCGAAAGTTTAAACAATGACTCATAAAATTCATCTATATTTTTCCCTTCTTTAGCTGAAATCCCGACAACTTCATACTCAGGAAATGCAGATTCTATTTTTTTAACATCTGATTTTTTTAAATCTATCTTATTTGCGGCAATCAGGATAGGAATTTTCCTTGCAACCAAATTCCCAATGATTGTAATGTTCACTTGAGAATAAGGGTTTTGCGTCGAGTCAAGAACAATAATCACTGCATCCATGTCGTCAAGCCATTGTATCGCTTCAATAATTCCTTGAGTCGCTTCCTTGGCCCTCTTCTTTGCTTTTTTCTTTTTCAAGCCAAACTTCATGAAATTTTCATAATCTATTTTCGTGGCAATTCCCGGCGTATCGATCAATTTAAACATCAGCGTTTTGCCCTTGTATTTTATTTCGACTTTTTCTTTGATTTGAACATTTCTTGTTTCATGAGGCACATTGCTGACAGTTCCAATATCTTCACCTGTCCAGTCCTTGCAAATTTTGTTGGCCAAACTCGTCTTCCCAGCATTTGGCGGACCGTAAAAACCAATTTTTAAATTATCTTTCTTTCTAAACAGCCCACCGAAAATCCTCGCTGAAAATTTTTTCAATAACTTGAACATTTTAAATAGAGATTTTATCTTTTAATAAATCTTGCGTCTATTGGCATTCCTTGCTTTTTCTCAATTTCCTCCCTGACTTTTCTGTTTTCAACAAACTTGAACAAAGGTATCTCCCACATTCCGGTTCGCTTTCCGTCTATTTTCTTAAACGCATAATCTATTTGCTCGCCTTTCCATTTTCTCTCTTTGAGCTGGCTTTTGATAACGCTGTCTTTCAGCCCAGCCCTTCTTGAATTGTAAATGAAATTAATTAAGTTGTAAAGATGGGTCGGGTCTTTGAATAAATGGTTTTCATAATGTTTTTTATACCACATCTGGAGAAGAATATATGCGGCAAGAGTTACAATTAAAAGAATCAACATTCCAATGAGAAATTTCCCCCAACTGAAATTTCCCCCCTCATCTTCCCACCAATTTGGCCTAATTGGCAGTTCACTTACCCCCAAGGCGCTGACAATCGGAGAAACATACGCACCCAATGCCTCAACATCAGGAGCGTCAGCACCAACAATCAAAAATTCTATTTCTTGCAATGGACTGCTGTAATCAATTCCAACATAAGCTCCGTCGCCAGAAACTGTTTCTTCAAGACCACTTGCAGAAGATTTTGCAACTATGCCGCTCCGCGGATGATTTATTACCAAATAAGAATAATCTTCTTCAGCGTTTGGTTTTTGCGTGATTTTTATTTTATACTTCTTCAACAACTCAGTTGTTTGTAAATCTCCATCAGCAGAAATTGTTTCAAAGGCCACAGAAAGCTCATAATTTCGTTCCATCCAATCAGCAATGCTCTGGCGCATTTCAGAACTATCAACCCCCGCGCCTTCGCCGGAAATTGATTTTATGTGTTCAACATTAAGATTATTAAATCCAACCAGCGCAGGAAGCTCTCCGCTTGCACTGACAAAAACCGAATACGGAACCCAGAGATTCATCAAACTATTGACAATCTCAACGTAAGCTGATTCCGCAGCATTTGTTCCTAGCAATTCAAAAGAATTTTTCTTGCTGGCAACAGCTGCCTTCATCGTGTTAAAATTCAAAGCAGTTTCAACACTCGGCCTCGCCCATTCTGGCAGGGAGTTTATTCCAGACTGAATGTTCAAAATTCTCGACTTGTAATCTGTAAGTGTTAAATTTGCCGAAGTTTTCGCGTCGCCAACAATGACTCTAAACCTTCGCGTAGAAGTCGCGCCAGAAGATTTTTTTAAAGTAGTTTTGATAACATAACTCCCTGCTTCAGAATAAAGATGCTGCGCGCTATTGCTGTTAGAATAAACAACAGAACTTCCGTCTCCGAAATCCCAGGTCGAACCATTCACACCGGTTGAGCCAGAGGCAATAAACGAAGTGCTTCTCCCAATAAACGCAAACCGCGGCGCAACATTGAAAACAAATCCAATATCAACATCCACTTCTTCTTCAATCACATTTCTCCCGTCAAGTTTTAACTTAAAGTTGTATCCTCCATCTGAATCAGGAACTCTGAATTCCATTTTTTCAACGTCCAAAAGAAGATAATCAGAACTAACTTTTGGAAGGCGTTTACTAAGCTCAAACAACTGGTAAATTGTTGGACTGCCAGCACTCTTCTTTTTATATTTCAGCGTTGGGGAATGCAAAATCGGAGAGGTTGTAGAATTCCTCACCAAAATGCTGAAAGGGATAATGCATCCGTCATCTCCAGAACAATCATTGTCATATTTTGTTTCAAGATAATCTTCTAAATCATCTATAAGTTTTCTTTTAGTTAGCTTCGCATAAGAATCTGCATTAAATTCAAATTCTTTAAGCCAACCATAAGGGCGCGGCAAAGCAAAAATTTCATAATCCACTTCAAACTCAGTGTCAGATGTTCCTTCCCCAACATTCACCCCGCACATTTCATCGCTATCCTCATTGATTCTGATTGAATATTTCCCTTCACTTCCCGAAGGAGCATCAACACAGACAAACACTTCAGTATCTTCTGTAAAAGAATAATCAACATCAACCCACGGCTCAACCCACGGCGCCGCCAAAGGATTTGTCGCAGTTCCATAAACCAAAGCACTGTCCCAATCAGTTGAATAAATTGAAAATCTTAACTGCCCGCTGCTACTGCCGCTTATCACTGCTCCGATTCTGTAACCAGGTGCAGGACGCAGTTTAATCTTTTCACAATAAGGTTCACCTTCAATTGAAACAGTTCCAGTTACTTCATCTTCGTCAAAACAGCCAAAATCTTTTTCTTCATAGATGCACGCCCCGCCGCTGACAGATTGAGTATTGTAAAAGTCAAGCGTCCCATCATCAAACAAATCAACAAACACTTGGTTATCCCCGCAAATTGGAGGAGATGTAACATTAACATTAAACTTTAGCCCGTTATTTACAATTCCAGTAATTTCTCCTCCCTTTATTTGAAAACCATAAACTTTCTTGACTCCTATATTTAAACCATGAATTTCAGAACCTGTGCCAGAATTAACATAATAATCACTTTCGCAATTCACAGGATCACAAATAAAATCTCTGCTTGAATTATAACTCATTCCTCTAAGAAGTTCGACTATATCAATTCCTCCCTTAAAGTTGCTTGTAAAATCCTCATTATCTTGTTCAGAAAAACTCATATTCAAAACACCTCTGACAAAATCCCCTTCGTAATAATTCTTTTCAATCACAGAAGAACTATCATCAACGTCAAAACTCGCGCTTGCTAAGCCAATCATCAAAACAAGCCCCACAATTAACATCCTCTTTTTTATCATCTTTTTCTTGCAAAATTAAACATATAAATAATTCCAATTAAGAAAATTCCAGAAACAAAAGCCACCCAACCAAAGAAAGGGAGACGTATAACTGTTGGACAATAGATTTGCGAAGTGCAAGTATCTTCACCACAGCCAGCATCACAAGTCCAAGTTCCTCCGCCGACAGCGCTCGCGTTAATTGTCACTTCTCTAAATGAATCATCTGGCTCGCAGTCTGCTTCAGAAACAAAATCTGTCCTACATCTATCTCCTTCGTTTCTTTCAAAATAAAAGTAACACTGCCCGCCATCTGTTCCGTCAGAATCCCAAGCACATCCAGAGCTAAAAAGATTTGTCCCAGCATAGCCATTGTTCACAGGAACAGAAGCGCCAGCGACACAGTCGCCAAGACAAAGTTCTTCCCTTTCTTCTGCTTTACTAGAACCAGGATAAACAAGATTGTATTCAACGCACCTCATCGGAGAAAAATAATTTCCACTTTCGTCTGGATGTTCGTAAGTAAATGGTTCATGTTTTTCACAAAAAGTTAATTTTCCAACGCATTGGCTTGTGTCCCACTTGCACGTATCTTCGTCACAAGTTACTTCTAGGCCGCTTTCAAAATCATGCTCTTCGCAACTTTCTTCATCGTCAATTTCGCATTCTTCTGGGGGAGAAGTGAAAATTGTATCTCCGCAAAACAAACCTGTATCACAAACCCAATTGCAAGTTACATTACTACATTGCCGCGTTCCAGGATAACCTTCAGCATCATTACAATCCGCTCCATCAGGATCAAGAGAAGGTTCACATGTTTCCCCAGGACTAAGAATTCCATCATCACATTCTACCTCACACGAACTTACATCATAACTCATGCATCCTTCAGCACAATAAAGTGGTCCACTGCTGTAATCGAGATCAGTACAATCAAACCCTGGAATTGTGAATACATCATCACTTGGATCTTCGGGGTCGTCTCCAATATCGCAAACTTCTCCCGCGTCAATCTGTCCGTTCCCGCAAACACAATCGTCAGGACAATTTTGCGCTGTTTCCCCGCGAGATAAATAATCACAAACACCGTCATAATTACAAATCGGAGAATGCGGACCCTTACAACAAATTCTGTAAGGATAAACATAAGCAAGTGAAACATGGCTGTTTTCTTCATCAGCCAACGAAACAATCACACTGTAATCTGTTCCAACTCCTAAGTCAGTATCATTGCATTGTCCTTGAACTGCTTTACAAGTCAAGTCCCCATAACAAACAGATTCATAATTACTTTGGGTAGGAATTTCAACATGAGCATTTGTATCTCCAGAAATTCCCAAGATTTTATTTCCTCCAGCGCAGCCCCTCACGCCACTCCCATATCCTTGGAAATAATCCTCGTAACAAATCTCTTCACCATAATTAGTTTGAACCCATTTTTCCGCATGAGCATTTGTAACACTGCTTATTCTAAACATTCTGTCTTCTCCATTAACGCAAGTTATTACAGCAGAAACAATTCCCAACGTAAGAATGCAAAACAAAACACTTACAAGTAAAATACAACTCAATATCCTCTTCATGATTTTTCTAAAGAACGCAACTTTATAAAGATTGTCAAAATCAATCTCGTTGTAGGTTACAACCATTAACTCGTTTGTTACAGCACAAGATAGCACGATTCATTTCCCCAACCCGCGCCACCAAATTTCTTCAAATAATATTACAAAACAATTCAATGACACGCAGAGAGATATCTACTGGGTTGTTTATTGCTGGCAATATTTCAATAGCGCATGCTATCAAATCAATTCTGCCATAAGAATATTTTTATTTTCTTCGGAGAGAAATCCAAGTTCTTTATACTCGCACTTACAACTCTCTCTGCCGCATAAATGTCTTCTTCAACATCAGCAGGATACGGCTCAAGATAACAAATTTCATCCAGCTCACAAATCTCAACAGAATAACTTAAAGAAGGATTTTTAATCCTCTGCCCAAGCAAAGTTTCTATCTCTCCCTCAAGAAAACCATCTTCTTTAGCTCCAGAGATTAGCTCTTCGCGCAATGTCAGATTTTGCGCCAACTCGTCCAAAAGTCCTGGTAAAATCTCACTAAAATCTTTCTCTTCACTACTTGTTTTTTTTGGAACAATCACTAACAAAACTCCGAAGATAATCAAAATAGCAATTGTCGCTTCAACCACGCGCATAAAACCTTTTTTGTTCATCATTTCATTACCACAGTTTAACCATCAAATCAGCAAACACAATCTCTCCTCCATCTCTAAGAACCTCAACTCTTTCTGTGTCTGAAAAAACTTCAAGACTTGCCGGAATTTCTCTTTCTGCCTCGATAGAACCATCATCAAAAACCAGAGAAAAACCAAAATTCACCCTGTCAGGAAGATTGAAATTATCCTCCCCTCGCAAGGAATAATAATCTGCATCATAAGCATCCTTGAGATTTAAAATCCTTTTTTCAGAAATCACTTCTTTTAAATTTGAAGAACCAATTTCATAATAAGTCGCATTCTCAGTTCCAGACAAACCAGCAGTTTCAACAAATTCTTCACCAAACTTTACAAAAAGAAAATCTATCCCGTTCCAATTATCAGTGTTAACATTAACAATGTCCGCTACATGTGAAGAGTTCAAAACCTCTCCGTCATAAGTTTCAACTCTTGTTTTTCCTTCAACACCTGGGAAATTCATCGCAATCGTATCACTTCCCCCAGTAACAACCGCAACATCGTCAATCACAACTGAAAATGTCTCAACGCCCACACTTGCGTTCTGTTTTATTTCACGAAACGCATAAGTCAAAGAAGTTCCCACCAACCTATCACTATCTCCAGGATTAAAAAAATACAGCGCAAATCCCACAGCAGCGATAAAAATCACAAATGCCAGAATAATTTCAACATGGCTTACGCCTTTTTTTCCAAACAATCCGCAGCTTCTCATAACAATCAATGCCGCCTACATTTATATACATTTTCCCACACCAAATAAAATGAAAAATGAACTAATCAAAACAATAAAACAAAAAAAAGAACTGTCCGGCTTGGTCGATTCAGTTGTGAAAACCGCTCTAAATAATTATCTTAACAAATACAGAATAGAATTAGCCAACCTTTCACAAAAACAAAAAAAAATAATCGTCAAAGATTTAAGAGCTGAATTGAGAATCCTCACCGGAAGATTTCAAAAAAGTTTGAAAAACAGAGAAAAACTTTTCAAAGAAGGGGATTTCCAAAAGATTCTCAAGACACATTCTTCAACAGCAGAAAGATTAGAGTTTTATCCTGAACTTAAAAAAATCGTAGCCTCTCTCAAACCCGCTTCAATCTTAGACCTGGGCTGCGGATTAAACCCCCTTGCCTTAGCAAATCCAAAAATAAAATATCACGCCTCAGACATAAAGCAAGACGAACTCTCCCTTGTTAAAAAATTCTTCAAAAAAAACAAAATAAAAGGGGAAACTTTCATTTGCGATTTAAGGAATCTTAAAAAAAATCTTCCCCGTGCAGACCTGTGCCTTCTTTTCAAAGTTCTCGACGTAATAGAAAAAAAACACGCCAGAAAAATTCTCACAACAGTTCCCTGCACCAGATTGATAGTCAGCTTTTCAACAAGAAAGTTATCCGGCAAGCCGATGAATTTTCCGAAGAGGATTTGGTTTGAAGTTCTTTTGAAAAAATTAAACTTCCCTTTCAAAACATTCAAAAGCGAAAACGAGGTTTTTTATTTTGTGGAGAAGGGAAGCTAAACAGAATGATTAATGGTAAAACTCAACCAAACCAAGAAGAAATCTCTTCCCAAAGATTACTAAAGAAACCTTTTTCAGATTCTTCGTCAGCTCTTCCACCTAAGTAAATAATATCTCCGCTTTGTCCGTTGTCATCCACTGCAACAATTGGCGTAACACCGCAAGCAGTTATGCTTAATTCTATTAATTCTTCATCAGAAGATTCACTGTAAGCGTTACGCTTAAAATCATAATCTGTAGATAAACGTAACTGATAAATTTTATTCTTAGCAACATTAGGAATCACAAAATCAAAACTAACACTTTCCTCATCTCCGACATCAAAATCACCCATTATCTCCACAAACTCGTCAAGCCCCAATTCATTGTTAACCAAATTAACTCTAACTCTATCCTGGTCATCTTCACCAATGTTGTAAATATCTGCTGTCAATGTCACGCTGTCTCCGCATGAAGTTTCAGATGGTTCAATCACAACATTATCAAAAATAATAAATCTGCTTTCATCGTCTTCTCGTTCAATTTCGATTTCTTGGAAAAAGTCAGTATCTAAATCTCTTGCGCTATCAACACATTCGTTCTCTTCCCCTAACTCATCACTATATGCCTTAACAGTCAATTTATAGTCTCCGTCCTCAAAATCAGCAGGAACTTTAAACTTAAAACTGGCGGTCTCTCTTTCTCCATCATTCAAACTACCAATCTCAACCTCTTCATCTCCACCGAAGAATTCTAAGTCATCTGCAACATTCCGGCCAGAAGAATCAAATAAGCCAAGCTCAACAATAACATCCTTTATTTTTTCATCTCCCTCGTTTTTTATTTCAATGTCAATCTCAACATAATCCCAAAGAATCCATTTGTCGTCTTCTCCGTCTGCATTTTCTATGCTGACGTCATTTATTCTAAGAGCTCCTATTTCGCCATTTTTGCAGAATGTTTCTTTTAGTGTGAATGTTGTTATGTCTTGTGCTCCTTCATCTGATTGGGCAGTAATTGTTACTATGTTTTGACCAAATTCTAAATCATCTAAATTAATTAATGAAACTTGTGTTAGTGCTATGGCTCCTGGCTGTACAGGTAAATTGAAGTTGTTATGGGAAAAATCAATTTCAAAATCTCCTATTGCGGAAAGAGTTACATTGGTTAGGAGCATATCTCCAGTATTGATGATTGATAATATTCCATTTTGTGTTAAGGTTAATTCTTGAGTTTTTGTTATTGAAAGTGATGGTTCTTTGGGGGCTATAGAAGTTAAAGGCAAATAATCTATATTACTCTCTTCTAAAACATAAGGCTCATCACATATTCCATCTTCATCAGAATCCCCACAGGTTTCTGAGAAACCTGTTCCAAATGGATTTGCCCAGTAGTTTCCGCCTAAAAAATTTCCACCAACAATATTTAATCCATTCTGTAAATCAGTATTCCAAGCATTAATTATCTCTTCCTCATCATCATCTATAACATCAATCTCAACATTAAGCTGATTACTAATAAAATTATTAAAAAATAGATTGTTACTATCCCCTACATCGATTCCAACCTCCTCGTTGTTTTTAATGAAGTTACCTCTAATGATATTATTCAATGCTCCTCCAGAAATATCCACCCCAGCTCTGCCGTTGTTTTCTAAATAATTATTTTCTACGATGCTATTGATTGCATTATCTAATGTGAGACCGTCGTTGGAATTATCGCTAATATGATTATCACTTATGGAATTTCCATCCCCCCGATAAATCTCAAGCCCTTGCCGATTATGAGTTAATTCAGAATTGATTATGGTATTATAATTCCCGTCTTCCATGTAAATCCCTTCCCTTGAGTTGTTTACTAACATGTGAGATAATATTGTATTATCTGTCCATAACAAGAGCAGACCATTATTTTGCTGATTTTCATTGTTTAGAGTCACACCACTTATTACAGAATTATCTGCGTTACATAATATCATTTCGCTTACATCCAGGTCACTTATTTCTACAGAATCTTTGAAGAACAAAATTGGCTTATTTCCTGTCCCAATAACATTTGTAAACTGATGATTACATTGTGTTACTGAATTAGTCGCGATAAAGAAATCATGGCGCACACTATTTTGGATAATCGTATCAGTTATCTCGTTATTTGTGCTACCATAATTAAAACGAATTCCTTGATACCCGCTATTAAAGATTTGGCTATCTCTGATAATATTATTTGAACCACCTTCAATAAAGATGCCAAATTCATTCGAGTTCAGGATATTATCACTCATTAAATTGTTATTAGAATTTCTTAAGAAAATACCTCCATCATCGCTGAAGTCAAAGTTATTGTTGATTATTTGATTATTTGAACCATCTCTGATATAAATCCCTTTATTGAAGTTTGTTATCCTTCCGTTTTTGAGAACCATAGAGTTATATCCATTATTATCGACTCCAACATTAGTGTTTGCTCCAGTTACAGTGTATCCCCTTAAATCAAGAGTTACAAAGTCTGCTCCAATAATAAAACAAGTTTCTGAAGTTACAATATCCTTCTGCAACACATAAACAGCATTCCCCATATCCAAGACTTGACATGTAGAGACAGGAATCTCATTTGCTTCCGCACTTGCTAAATTAAGTAAAACTAATGATGCCAAAAGGGCACAGATGAGTACTTTTCCTTTCATTTTCTCTATAAAAGTTCCAGTATCTTGCTTTATAAACTTTTCTTTTTGTTATCACTTTCAAGTTATAGTAGTCATAATGTTTTTCCATTCTAATCGGACTAAAGAAATGCCTCCCTTCATCAACTAACTCTTTTCAGATTTTTCAATTCACCCACCACTCAAAAACAGCCGCGCCCCAGTTGAAATAAGAAAAGCAGTTATCATCAAGATAAAAGAATGTTTCAGCCCTTTCTTTATCGAACCTTCTGTCAGCTTCCCGATTACAAGCCCGACAAACAATCCCTGCGCCAGCAAAAGATACAAAAAAGGTTTAGTAAACTGTTCAGGAGATATCTCTCCCACTCCAGCTGCTCCAGAGCCCAAATCTCCTGCCCCGCCCAAACCTCCGAAGGTGCTGACTCCAGCAGTAAGCGGAATGATTTTGAATTCCATGATAAGTATTATCCCGATAAAAATAAAAAAGATAACATAACCTTGAACAACCAGCCCATAAATCACAGCCCTTCTTTCTTTCTTCAGCTTTTCAACTTCACAAATTGACTTTGCTGTTGAATCCAAAATATAGTCAATATCTCCCCCAGCTTTTTCAGCTTCGCGTATCAGGGCAATCGCCCGCTTAACAACAGTGCTGTCCAGCTCTTTCGCAAAAGTTTGCAGCGCCTCGTCAACAGGAATTCCAAGCTCTATCTGGTTTGCAAGTTTATTGACATGAGGATTCAAAACCCCATAATTCTTTTTTCTCATGTTGATTACTCCTTTGCTTATCGGAGTTCCAGTTGCCACGCTTTCTGCAAGATTCCTCGTGAATTCTAAAAACATATCATCAACTTTGTGTTCTTTCTTGTTCTCAAGGCTAAGTCCGATAATAAACGGCAAAGCTATAATTCCAATGCCGATTCCCAAAAGGAAAAACAACATCTTTTCATTTTTGTAGAAGAATACAAAATCAAAAAGCGCGATAACTACGCCTGCAATTATCCCAAACCAGTGCATTTTTTTCAGCGCCATTTTATTTTTTGACTCCCAATCTTTTAAATTCTAAAGCAGTTTGATAAATAAAAGCCCCAGCGTTCCCCCAAACTAAAAATAGCCATAATGGGATATTAACAAAATTAGCAAACGAATATTCCCAAACACCATAATTTGTAGCAATCATCTCGCCGATTGTCCCTAACAACGCTGAAAAAATAAAAATAACCAAAGTCAATTTAGATTTCCATTTAATTAAACCAACAAGACTAACAACCCCAATCACCGCCGTTGTTAAAAATATATTTTCGTAAAATAGCACAGCGAACAGCATTGTTAAAACTGCAAATAGGGCATTAAAAATAATATTTTTCCATTCCTGACAAATTTTCTTTTGTAATTTATTTTTCATTTTAGTAACTCGGTTGTTTCATTTGTAAAAACAACAGGAAAACAATGTTTAAGACAGCTATGATGAGGACAGCTAAGACGCTTATCTGAAACGAGCTCAAGGCAACGCCCATCCCAGAAACAGCCATCATCACAAGCAGCAGCAAAAATATCATTGGGGCTGCGATGACAACGCTAATATAAATATCAAGAAAAGTTTCAACAAGCTGAGTATATTTCTCCCGTTCTATCCTATAACCCAGAAGCAATGTTTCCGCCCTTTTTTCGAAAAACTCGGAAAGGTCAGCGCCAGAAGTTATCGTAGTCGACAAACCAGAAAACAACTCTGACAATTTTTCGCTCGGAGAACTTTTAGCCGCATTGCTAAGCGCAGTAGTCAAATCATAACCATAAAGATTAATCTGGTTCAGAACTTTCCTAATCTCTCTTCTCAGATAAGGGTATTCTTTATTCAGTCCAATTATCCTGAATATTTCCGAAGGTTCAATTCCAGAGCCAGATATCGCGCTCATATGAATCACTGCAAAAGGCAGTTCTTGATTTATTTTGTTTCCAATAGACTTTTTTTCAGTCAGCGGGTAAATGTAAAGCCCTAAAAAAGTTAGCAGCGGAACAGCGACTGGTATCCAAAAGATTTTCCCAATTCTTAAAAGATAACCGCCATCATTAACTTCAAAAAAAGGCCAGATGGGCATAGTGCTGAAAAATAATAAAACAACTGTGATGAAAATTGACGCAATAAAAGACAACAAAACAGAAAGATAGATTAGTGCAACATAGGATTCAAACAAAATATCAATGTTTGCCTTCCTCAAACTCCCTGAAAGACTTTTGAAATAACCCTTTCTTATTGACTTCCCAGCACTTTTTAGAAAAAAACTGTTCGCAAGTTTCAGGTATCCACGCGACGCTTTAAACTCTCCATATGTCTCCTGTTTTTCAAATTGTTTTTTCCGAAGTTTCTTCACAAACTGCTCGCTTATGTCAAGTTCCTTCAAAAACCTTTCTTTGTCCCCCGACTTAAGAACAACCTCAACATCTGACCCCGCCCGCTTAAAATTAATTTTTTCAAATCTCTGTTTTTCTTTTTTCCCCCGACCAAGAGAAGGCAATTTTTTTGAGATAGAAACATCCTGCAGCATTTTCGGAACTGAATCATTAATTATTTTCATTCCAGCCACCAGCGACTTAACCGTCCCTTCCAAAAGAACTTTCTCTTCTTCTGTCGCAGATTCCAGTTTGCGCTGATAATTAGAAATCTCCCGAAGCATTCCGATTTCTGTTTCAATGTTTTTTTTCAGTTCGCCAATCATTTCAAAAGCTCCCCGATTTTCTTTTGAAAACTCAAAATCTCCTGCCTTCCAGAAGAAAGTTTCTCAGCATCTTTTTCCCGTTCAGCTTCTTCTATTTTTTCAATGTTGTCCTTAATAGCTGTCAAAAGCTGAGCTACAACTACGATGTTCTCTTTTTTCATCAACATAAAAGAAGTAGAAGATTTAAATAGTTTTCAATCACTCCGCAATATTAAATTTATTCAAAACGCCAACCGGGTTTTTGTGGAATTCATTAATAATCCAACCAACCTCATCAAATCCAAATATCTTTCGTTTGTATAACTCGTAAAGCAATTTCGCCCTCGTAGCTAAATCTTTATACAATTTTTCAATAGGAGTGCCAGTTCGCGTAGATATTTTTTCAAAAACCTTGCTCTGTTTTTTTGAGTAAAAAACATCTTTCGCAGGATCCCACTTAAACGGCGTATTCACCAAAGCTGTTCCGTCTTTGTTAACATTAACAATCTCAACGATTTCTCTAACTTTTCTGGTTTCTTGTTTTTTAGCTACCGCGTGCGTTGTAACAACAACACAATCTAAAGAATTTACCAAGGTTGGAGATAAATCTATTGGAGGAGTCTGCAATCGCCTTATTAAAGTGTCCACAGAGTCAGAATGCATTGTGCTGATGGACGTGTGGCCGCTCGCCATTCCCTGAAACAAAACAAACGCTTCTTTTCCTCTGACTTCCCCCACAATCAAATAATCTGGATTTTGTCTGAACGAGCTTTTCAAAATTTCAAACAAATCAACCTCGCCAATTTTTCCAACGCCGACAGAAGTTCTTGCAACCGAAGGCAGCCAGTTTTCCCTCGGTAAATTTATTTCTCGAGTGTCTTCAATACTGACAACTCTCGCCTCAGGCGGGATAAAAAAAGCCAGCGCATTCAACAAAGTTGTTTTTCCAGAAGAAGTGCTTCCTGTAACCAAGATGTTTGCTTTGTTGTCAAGCAAAATCCAGAAATAAGCCAGCATTTCAGGGGAAAGCGTGTTCATCGAAATCAATTGTGTCGGAGTCCATGGAACTTTAGTGAATTTTCTAATTGTGAAAGTAGGTCCCCGTGAAGAAACATCTTTTGTGTATGTAGCATTAACTCTCGAACCATCTGGCAGTGTTCCATCAAGCAGCGGCTGCGCGTAAGAAACATACCTGCCTGTGCGCTGCGCAAGTTTTTCTATAAAACTCGCAAGCTTGTCAAAGTCATTGAAAATAAGGTTAGTCCTAAGATTCCGATACATCCTATGAACGATAAATAACGGCGTATCAATTCCATTGCACTCTATATCTTCAATAAAATAATCCCTTAACAATGGATCAATCTCATTCAGTCCGATAAAATCCCTAAACAGATAATAAAATATTTTATCATAACTCTCAGAAGATACCCCAATATTCAATTCATCAATCAGTAACCTCGCCGTTTTATCTATATAATTCGTTGTTGCCTCAAGGGTTTTTTCAATAGCAACGTTAACATTAATCAACTCAAGCATTGCGCTTTCAACTCTTTCAAGCACTTCCTCTTCTTCTTTTGTCAGAATCGGCTCTTCAAGTTCGTAAACCAACTCATTTACTTTCTTGTTCCAGTAAATGTGCGCAGAAGCATAAGGTGAAATCAGCATATACCTCACATCTACCTTTTTTTTATCTTCATTCCGCGGAAGCGGCGGCACTACTGGATTTAGATTTATCTTGCCAGCCATATCGATTTTAAAGAAAACATTTATTTAAAACTATCTGGAGCTCTCTTCGATATCAACATTGCTGATGTTAACTCCGCCAAGATTTTTTATAGAAAACGCATAAGGTGTTGCAGCAGCAGTGAACTTTTTAACATTGTCTTCCCCGTCATAAGTTAAGTTTGTAACGTTAAGATAATTCAAAGTCATTTCAACAGAATTTGATTTTCCCTCTTGTCTGGAAACAAGAACAACTTCTCCGAACTCTATTTCAATATCTGGTTCTGAATATGGCTTTCCAAGTTCGTCTAAAATAAAAACAATTGTGTCTGTATCGCCGTTGATAAAAAGCTCACCCCGTTTCATAACAAAAGAAGGAATGTTTCTGTTGTTTCCAGGACCTCTGTCCAAAACCTCGCTGATTTTTTCATCCCAAACATTTAACGATTCAATTGTCTGCTCAACTGCAATCCTGTCCTTTGCTTCGTTTATTCTCGGAGTTGCAATTGCCAGGACAATGCCTATCAAAGCAAGTCCAATCAAAGTGTACATCACAGTCTCTATCCAAACTTGGGCATTTTTTTTATCCATCGCATCAACACCAATGATACTCGGTTTTGAAACCGAAAGAGGAATTGTCGCCCCCTAAATTTAATTGAAAAGAGATTCCTTCCGCTTGTTGCAGTTGGGCAAATGCTACTGCCCCACCAAAGATTATCATATCCAATAATGTGCGTTGTTGATAACGATTGTTTTTTGATTTTACGGTTGGGAGCTTCACTTTGTGATTGATAAATCTAAGATTAAATATTAAATCTCTTTTTTGCTTGTTTGTTTTTGGTGGCATTTTATTTTTTGGTGCATCCCCTTTAGTAGCTCATTTTAAGTGAGCGCCAAATCTACTCCTGGAGCGCATTCTATTCCTCCAATATCTATTGAATCAGTTATTTCACAAGTTCTTCCTGACTTTAACACGGGAGCTATTTTAACTGTTCCGAAAAGTCCATTCCCGGTATAAACATAGGTTCTTACTTCCCCACTCTTAGGAATTTCTAACTTCGCCACAGAAGAATTTAACATTCTGATTTCATCTGTCTTCGGCATTTCATCTTCAACCTCAACACTTTTTGATTCTCCTGTTTTCAAAAACTGAAGTTTAAATCCTGCTACTTCATCTGCAGTTTCTTCTCTCACCGAATCTGCTTGAACAGAAATCCCGTAAAGCCAGGTCGATCCACCCTGTCTGTAACAATTATACTCAAACTCTTCATAAAACGTAAAATAATCTTCATAGCCAAGACATTCTGTTCCTTCATTCAGCTGGTTTCTCACAAGCGGAACAATAAATCCAGCGATAAACGCCGCAGCAGCCAAAGTCAGCAAAACAACTGCAATCGTAGCAACAATAGTTGACAGACCTTTTTTTTTCATTTCATCATCCCACTACAGCTTCCACGCCATAATCAATGTCGCAAATATATGGGACCTGTTCTTCATCTGTTTCGCCGAGCAGAATCGGAACAGCAATAATTGTTTCTCCAGAAGAAATACCAACCGGAAGATCAAAGCTCATTGTTTGCCCTGCCTCGATTGTCCCGCCCGTTGTCGGTGCAACTTCTCTTATTTCGCCGCTTCCAAGAACCCTGATTTCAACACCATAAATCGGAACAGTCGCAATATTTTCTATGAGCAACTGCTCACCGTATGCTTCCGCCAAAAACCCAACATCTTCGCACATCAATTCAACTCGCTCTCCACCCTTCAAAACAGTTTCAGCAATAAAACTTCTCGCCCATAAAAAAATGATAACTGCCAAAACTAAAGCAATCGAAACAAGTAAAACAGTTGCTATAACTGGAGACAGCCCTCTTTTTTTCTCAACAATCATCAAATTAAATAATCTTTCTTCTTTAAAAATTTATTCAATTGTCTTCAAATACTCGTAAGCAGAATACGCAGCAGTGCAGCCTTCTGCAACTCCTGTGATTGCCTGTTTGAACGGTTTGTCTGCAACATCACCTGCCGCAAAAACTCCAGCAAGGTTTGTTTCACAAGTTTTATGGTCAATCACAATCTCTCTCTTTTTGTTCAATTTCACTCCAAGCTCATTGGCCAAATCAGATAAAATCCGGTGTCCAATTGCGACAAAAACTCCGTCAACCAAAAGCCCTTTTCCACCACTATAATTCTTGTCTAAAACAACTGACTTGACAACGTTCTCCCCTTTGACTTCCAAGACATTTGTGTTGTTTATCACTTCGATTTTTTTATTCTTTTCAATTCTTTCCAAATTAATCGGCTCAGCCCGGATTTTTTCTCTTCGGTAAATGATGTAAACTTTTTTCGCATGTTCTGCTAAAACCAATGCGTCTTTTGCAGCCACATCGCTTCCTCCGACAACTGCGACAGTTTTGTTTTTGTAAAGCGGCGCATCGCACAAAGTGCAGTAAGCCACGCCCCGGTTTTCAAATTCCCTGCCGCCGGGAACTTCAAGCCTTTTCCATTCTGTTCCTGTTGCAAACAAAATTGCCTTTGCCAAATAATTTCCCCCGCCGGTTTTAACTTCGAAATTCTTCCCAGTTTTTTTCACACCTTCAACTTTTTCTTCTTTAATTTCAACCAGTTTGTAACTCTCTGTATGTTTTCTGATTTTTTCAGCTAATTCAGTTCCAGTTAATTTTACAAATCCAGGATAATTTTCAACAAGATTTGTAGTTGTGATAACTCCGCCGACAGGCATCTCGCTTCCGTGCGATGTTCCAAGAACAAGCGTCTTCATCCCAAGCCGCGCCGCATACATTGCTCCAGCCAAGCCAGCAACTCCTGCTCCAACGATGATAAAATCATAAGTCATACATTCTTAAAAAACACAGATTATATAAAATATTCGTCATCAATACATGGGTGGAACAAACGCTAAAAACATATTTAGAAAAGTGCAGCATCGCTTACACCGAACACAAACATCCAGCGGTTTTCACAGTTGAAGAATCAATGAAACTAAAGGAGCAACTTCCGAACATTCTCCACACAAAAAACCTTTTCCTTAAGGATGAAAATAAAAAATTCTTTCTTGTTTCAATGTTTGCGCACAAACGCCTTGACTTGAAATCGCTTGCGAAAAAACTCCACGCTAAAAAGAAATTGTCATTTGCTTCGGCAGAACAGCTAAAGGAAAAACTAAATCTAACTCCTGGCTCTGTTTCAATCTTTGGAATGATTCACGCAACAGAGGTTTATTTAGTTCTTGACAAACAAGTTTGGGAAGCTCCGGTTGTTGGTTTCCATCCAAACATTAATACTGCGACTTTGGAAATCACGCACGAAGATTTAGAAAGATTTTACAACTCTCTTAAAACAAAAAAACAGATTATGGAATTATGAAATCAAAACAAGCTTTCACAATAGCACTTGTCTTGACACTTTTGCTTGCAGCTAACTTTTTTCTCTTTTCTTTTTTAGAAAGCTCGGCCTATAGAACAATTACAATATCCAGAGTTATAGACGGCGACACTTTCAAAGACAGCACAGGAACAAGCTTTCGTTTGCTCAACATAAATGCCCCTGAAAAGTCAGAACCTGGTTACGAAGAAGCGAAAAAATTCCTCGCGCTTTTTGAAAATAAAACAGTAGAAATACAAGAACTCGCCCCAGACAAATACGGGAGAACACTTGCCAGAGTTTTTGCTCCAGAATATCTAAACCTAAAACTCGTGGAGCAGGGACTTGCAAAAAAATTTCTTGTAGAAGACGACGAGTTAAAACTTTTTTCACAAACAGAAGCCAACGCTATCGAAAACCAAAAAGGAATTTGGAAAAAGTCCCAACACTTTAATTGTCTTCAAACAAAAATCCAAGCAGAAAAAGAAACAGTAGAGATAAAAAGTCTCTGCGGTGAAGTAAATATCAAGGATTGGACCATAACAGACGAGAGCAGAAAAAAATATAAGTTTCCAGATATTGATTTAAGTGAGGTAATCCTCCACACAGGAGAAGGAAAAGACAATGAAACAGATTTATTTTGGCAAAGCAAGCAAAACATTTGGAACAACGACCGCGACACAGCATACATTTTCGACAAGGAGCAAGCTCTTGTTCATTATGATTGCTATGGTTATTAGTTTTTTCCTGAGTCACAATGCTTCAGCCCTCGAACTGTCGTTAAATTCCCCAGGTCAAGTAGAAATCAATGAAGAGTTTTCTGTCTTGATTTCTGCAGATTCAGATGAAAACTTCGATGTAAAGATTTTTGTCCACAAATCAGAAAGCGATAAAATCCCTTCATCAGATTACATCTCTGAGATTTACAGCGAAGACAAGGAGTCTTGGAGCAATCCATGGTATTATTTGCAAGAAGTTTTTCCTGAGAAAACAGAATATAAAATAAAAGTTACAGAATCCCCTGGAAATCAGCAGATTTGTCTGAGGTTGAGAAAATCTTCAGTACGCGATTCAGGATTTGAACAAATCTGTCAGGAAATTAAAATCACCGGCGAAGAACAAACTCAAGAAGAACAAACTCCAGTTGAAGAAGAAATACAGGAAGAAAAAGAAACTGTCCACGAAGAAGAAATTGAAATCGACCTTTCTGATGCGAGCGAAGAAATTAAACCTTTGTCAACCAATTCAAATGAAAATGAAAAAATCCTCCTCAACTCAAAGCAGTCCCAAGATCAAGATGAACCCCAAGTTCTAAAAACAAAACAAGGAAAAAACCGCACCTGGATCATCTACGCCTTCACCTCCTTCTGCGTAGTTTTGATAATTCTTTTGGCTTTGAGGAAGTTATGAAACAATACATTTTTATCTTGACAATCTTTGTTTTTATGATGAACCTTGCCATAGCTCAAGAAATGGAAAGCATAAACATTTCAGATTTAACCTTGAAAGAAAAAATCGCGCAAATGGTCATGGTTAGAGGGGCAAAATACGATGCTCGTTTTTTGGACTTGGGAATTGGAGGGATTTTTCTCGACAAACAAAGCTCAGAGCAAACTTACAAAAACCTCGTCAATTCCTATCAAAAAAATTCAAAAATAAAACTGCTCGTTGCGACAGACATGGAAGGATATTGGAATCCTTTTCCATTTTATCAAAGCAAAAATTTCAAAGAAATAAAGAATAAAGAAGAAGCTTATGAATTAGGAAAAGAACACGGGAAAATTCTAAAACAAGTTGGTTTTAATTTTGACTTTTCCCCAGTTGCAGAAGAAAAAAATACTGTTTGGCCTGGAAGAAGTTTTTCAGGAACGCATGAGGAAATTAAAGAGAAAATAGCATTTTACATTAAAGGTTTGCAAGAACAGAAAATTTTAGCGACTGCAAAACACTACCCCGGAGGAAGCATGCTCAAAGACCCGCACTGGTTCAAAGTCAAGGCAGAAATCTCAAGAGAGGATTTAGAGTTATTCGATTACGCAATTAAAAATAATGTTTCATCTGTAATGGTCGGTCATGCAATTGTTTCTGGAGAACTCAACTCCAACGGAAAACAAAGCACTGTTTCTGAAGAAGTTATTTCTAATTTAAGGAAAAATTTCAACGGACTGATAATCACAGATGCAATCGGAATGTGGGGCTTAAAGTGGTCTTATTTATTCAAACCAGAAAAATTATATCCTGATTTGGTCAAAGCAGGAAATGACATAATCCTAGACACGACGTATGTTCTTTCAAACCACCAAAGAGTTAAGCAAGGAATCAATGCAATAGAAAAAGCAGTTCTCAGCGGAGAAATCCCAGAAGAAAGAATCGATGATTCTGTGACAAGGATTTTAGACACCAAGAATTCTTTACAGTAAAATTGATTTGTGAAATCATCTCTTGTAAATTCTTCCTCGCTTATCAAAAACTCTTACCAACAAGATTTTTCTGTCAAAATCAATATCTACCAAAGCTCTGTAATCTCCGATTCTAAACTTAAAACAATTTGCACCTTCGTAATGCTCTAAAAATCTAAACGGATTTTGTTGCAATAATTTAAACTTGTTTAGGATTCTTAAGGAAATATCCTTTGGTAATTTTTTTAGAAATCTTTCTGCTTTGGAACTGAATTCAATCTTCCACGTCATTTTTTATCTCGTTTTCTAAATCTTCAAGCGAGATGTATTTTTCTCCTGGTTCATTTCTTGCTTCTTCAAGTTCTTGTTCTGCCCAGTCAGTCATTTCCGTTTCCTCAACATTTTCCCTGATAACATGAACCTCTCGCTGTAAGTTTTGGATAGCCGCATAGATTTCTTCAAGAGTTATTTGTTTTTGTCCCATGTCTGATTGATTTATTCTTGGTTAATAAATTTATCGATGCGGGCAATCCAATCATTTTTCCAAACCTAACTTTTAAAAACTCCCTAAACTTTAGCCAGCAATGGACAAATTAAACGCATCATTGATTGTGGAAATCCTGGGCAGACCGCCAGATCATCTAAAAGAATCCCTAAACCTCCTCGTAGAAAAAATGGGCTCTGAAAAAGGCGTGAAAATCATAAACAAAACCTGTCATGAACCTAAAGAGGTAGAAGGTTCAAAAGATTTCTTCACAACATTTGCAGAAATCGATGTAGAGTTAGAATCTTTGTCGAATTATTTCGGGATTTTGTTGGCTTATATGCCATCCCACATAGAAATAACTTATCCAGAAAAACTAACAATTACAAACGCTGATTTGAACGAAGTTGCAAACGCCTTGACACAAAGGCTGCATAATTACGACGCAGTTGTAAAAAAAGCACTGGCAGACCGCGATGTTCTTGTAAAAAAACTACAAGAAGTTGCGCCGCACTTATTCAAGCAAAAAGACGCTACTGTCCAACAGCCAGCAGAAAAAAGCAAACCAGTTAAAAAATCTAAAAAAACAAAAAAGAAGTCAAAGTAGAAAATCTTTAAAAAAATAGTTTTAACTATAGCAGCAATCCGCCAAATTAATAACAAAACCAATCGGATGTCACATTAATTGAGTTTTGGATACTATCGAATTAGTTGGATTTGTGGTGGGTTTGGGTAACTTGAAGAAAAAATCACCCTAACCCTTCTCAATCTGGGAAACTCTCACCCCCATGGGATCTTTCGCAGGCTTTGTCTTTTTGTATTTTACATAAATAATCAGCAAAACAAGGATGACAATTCCAGCAACCAAGTAACCAATCCACGCCCTTCCGCCGCCAGAAGATTCTTCTTCACATTGTCCTGCGCAGCACATTCCGTCAAGAGCAGCAACTTCCACAACAGAACAACTCTCATCAGAACCGCAGAACTTCCCGTCAGGAATTTCAGTGCAGTAGTACGATGGAGTGCTGACAGAATTATTTTGATAATATTCTCTTCTAACTTGCGCCTCATCATCTGTCAGGTTAAACATAAACAATAAATATTCATAAACATCTCCAGAATAAGCAACAACAACTCCTTTCGCAGCACCTCTTGGCATTTGTTTAAATGTCAAATTAAAATAAGCGCTTTCATTCACACCAATAGAAAAAATCTCATCAGGTTCAACTGTAAATTTACTTCGGTCATAATCAAGGCGCAAATCCTTAATTGAATTTTCCCAAGAGTTAATAATTTTAAAAGAATAAACTGGAATTTGTCCCGAAGACAAAATTGTGTCTCTGATTACGCTTGGGTTGATTGCAAAATTCAACGGCGTTACAGTTCCAACAACACAACCCCCAAAGTCAAAACTTAAACAATCGCTTGAGCAAGATAAATTTCCTTTGGCATAACCTTTGGAAAAGCAGGTTTCTCCGCTTAAGTTGGTTCCATCGCAGACTTCCCCAGCGTCTATTTCCAAGTTTCCGCAAGAGTCTTCATTGCAGCTCTCGTTATACCAATAGCCTTCAGCTTCTGAACAAGTTTCTAAAGTTTCGCAAAGACCGACATGCTCAGAGTCGCATACAGCTCCTTGCTCGTAAACATTGCAGCTTTCATTATACCAATAACCTCCAACGCCAACACAGTCGTTTTCTGTTAAACACAAATCCAAGTTTTCTAAATCACATTCAGGTTCTGGTTCTGACAAAACACAACCACTATCATCAAAACTTAAACAATCGCTTGAACAAGCTAAATCTTCTCCTGAAAAATCTCCAACTCCCGCACAATCTTTTCCATTCAGATTCTCTCCGTCGCAAACTTCCCTTCCGTCAATCTGTCCGTCTCCGCAAATATATTCTTGCCCAACAACATATCCCGGAACAGAATATTTCCCAACGCCAATTTTAACTTCCTGAACGCCAACAATCTCTGCAATTGAAAAGTCAATGTAATTTATTCCAGGGAGCAAACTGATTTCCCGGCTTTCTGGAAAATCAACAGTTATTGACTTTCCAACTGATTCATACAAAGTAGCAACAATTTCAAAATCATCTACTGCAAGTACAAAGCCCGGCTTAATCGAATAATCAGCCAAGCCCTCAACTCGGAAATCTTTGGAGTAATCAACAACTTCTGGAACTCCATCAACAAGCGCGATAATCTCTTTTATTTTCAATGTGTAATTTCCTGGATTTTCTGGGGAAATCAGCCAGATGTAATGTTTGCTTCCTAATTTTTTAACACCATACTCAACTGCAACCTCAATGTGTTCGTCTCTAACAACTTTAACTTGCTCAGGAGAAATCGAAGCTAAAATCCCTCCAGAAATCTCGCCAATCATTGTTTCCTTAGGAAGATAAACATCCGCCAAATCAGAAGAAACCCCTGCAACAATTGGAAGCAAAATAACCAATGCAAATAAAATCACAACTTTTTTCATAATCTAATTAAATAATTCAGTTATATAAATTCTGCTGAAACCTATTCCTGTTGTTTCCATCGCCACCCACCCCAAAGATTATTATATCAACCAGAATCAGATGGGATGATGTGTGTTATTGATAATGATTTTTTTGGTTGGTGAGATCTGTTTCTCAATGACGCGCAGTTAACTATTCCCCAATCTCCTTCAATTTTTTAAAGGTCTCTTCCATTTCCTTATCTTTTTTTGACATTTGTTTTGGCGGAGCTCTCTGAGGCTCAGGCATTGTCCTCATCCCCTGAGGCATAAATCTCGGAGTTGGTCTTCTTATCAAAGAGTTCATTCCTGGCGGTCTTCCCGGAGGAACTTTAGAAGTTTTTGCTTTTCCTCTGAACTTAAACCACCAAACTCTGATTTTATCTCTGTAAATTATTCCTAAAACAACAAGCCCGATTAAAATCAAAAGAATAACAATCCAAATCCATAAACTGCTTCCACCTTCATCGTCATCTCCACCGCCCCCATTCGAACTGCTACCGGAATAAACACATGCACCACTTTGGCATGTTTCTCCAGAAAGACAATCACTATCCAAAGAGCATCCAGTTGTTCCAGTTAGTTCACAAATATCTAAACAACATGCTCCGTCAGAGGCCTGTTGCACCGCGCCGCCGCATTCTTCTTCATAAGCGCAAACACTTCCCCCTAAACTAAAACAATTCGGCAATTCAGGAGTTTCAACAGTGCAGCAAAATTCATAATGGTCAGCACAGGCGTGTGTTTCCTGAGGATAAAAACTCCCGCCATTTTCCAAACAAGAAGCTCGACTTGGCGCGCAGAAAAGATTTGCCAACTCGCAATCTGTTATCATGTTTGGGTCATAAGATTCATCATCAGTGCCGTTGCCAGTACTTCCATTTACCACTGGCGGCGGGCCTGTTCCAGTGCATTGCGTTGTATTAATCTTGCAATCCTCACAGATTAAATCACCGCCTGTGAAACCAGAATTATACTCATCACATTGACCAACGCCATCGCTGAAAGTTCCAAAGTCGTTTCCATCGCATTGTTCAGAATCATTCATCACGCCGTTATTATTGCATTCCAACACAGCTTCTGAAACACAGTTTCCATCCTCGCAAACGTAACCTTCTGAACAATCAGAATTAATATAACACTCTACTCCGCCGCCTGTTCCCCGCAACCATTGCGCAGCATAAATCAAAAACGCTGTATCTCGGATATTGTTGTTATTCCAGCAGCCGCTTGCATCTTGTTTTTTGAATAAATAACCAATCGTGTTTGCGTTTGTTATCTCCGAAGAGCCAGCGCCGCCCAAGGCAAGCATTCCAAGCGCTGTGTCGTAGTATTTGTTGTGTGGAGTGTTGGGCATTTCCCAATAAGCTCCTTCTGGTCTGGCTCGCTGGTTTTCAATTATTTTAGAATAATGATTTTCCCCACCTTCCAAAATAGCGACAAGAAAAGCGCTTGGGAAATATTTTCCATTTTCCGAGGAAAGCGCCCGCAAGTAAGGTGCAAATTCAGAAACATCTTCTCCGTTTGCGTAAAGGGCAACAGCGCCCCACAAACTTGCTTCGTAATCGCAGTCATTCCCTTCCCTGAAACATCTTGCTGTTATTGCTTCAACCGTCCAAGCGCCAGAACTTGCCCCATGCGTTTGCGAAGAAACATAAATCGTGCCGCCAGAACTTTTCTCGTACAAAAGATTTGTCTTAAATTCTTTATCACATTGAATGTTAAATTCTTTTTCTAAGCAGTTAGTTTTTATCTTCAACCAATAGTCAGAGTTTGCCAAGTTAAAACAAGAGCCAGCACTTCCGCTTAATTTCATTTCTTCGTTCACGCTTACAGAATGATCAGAACCGTCGTAATTAACAACACATGTTGCAGGCCCGTTGTCGCCTATTGAAATTTGCAGATACCAAGTGAGCTCTTTAGGCATTCCGCTTTTTGTAACCAGCCATGCTGTAATCTCCTCAACACTTTCACCCATGCTTAATTTTGCCAGGGCAGCTTGTGCGCTTTCTTTAACCCCGCATCCAGACTTTGGCCAGCAATCTGCTGAAGAACTTTTTTCCTGTTCTATCTTGTCTGCCGCCTTTGTTCCAGGAACTTTTGTCAAGGCAGCAAACACAGCCTCTTCAAGAGAGATAGAAGTCGCAGCAACTCTCTCATCCAAACAATTGAACGCAGCATTTATTTTTTCAGAGTCATCATCTTCTGGTGTGACAAGGCCGCAAAATAAGACTGCCACAAAAGCAACAACTAACAAGCCAGCCAGCACCTTTTTTCTCATCTTATTTTCAAGCAGGAGATGTTTAAAAATTTATCTTAAACAAAAATAGCTTCAATAATAGCCACAGCCTTATGATTATCTCATAAACCAGACGACCTATCATAGCTGAACGGTTTTTTATTATTGGTGTTTGCGTATTTAGTGAATCTGGTTTTACAGTTATTTCCAATTATTTTTTCAGATTATCACCACTTCGCCCCCACATCCTCCTCCGAACATCCACCAGCGGATTTTTCGTTTTCGGTTTTTTGTCTAAGATTCCAATGTCTCGATAAAACGCGTCATTGCTGTAATTTGGCGGGATGATTGTCTTTGTTTGTTTCAGATGCCATTCAATCTGACTCCTAACATAACCTTCTTTCAGCGGCGGCTCATTTTTTTCGTTCCATTCTCTGATACTTTTATTGAGTTCTTCTGGCGTCTTGCCAACTGCTTTCAAAAAAGTAATCAAAACAAACAATCCCCGCTTCCTTCCTTCCTCTAAACCTTTCAAAAGTTTTTTTATCGCAGGCGGAAACATGTCCTCGCTGATGTTTTTCATTTCAACATTTTCAAAACTCTTCCCCTTGTATCTTTTTTCTTCAATTTCTTTCTGAACAATTTCCCTTCCCCTTCCCCAATCAAGTGCTTTGCTCAATAATTTTTTCGCCTCACCTTCAACATTCTCTGGCATAAAATTCCTGACTTTAACTTTCAAAGGATCTGCATCTTTCGGAGAGAATTTTTCAATTTCATTTTTTGAAAGAACAACGCTTGCCAAGGCGGTTTTTTCATGAAGCGAGTAAGGCATTCTGAACAAATGTCTCGGAGCAACTAAAACCAAATCCAGCGAAGCCACTTTTTCAGCGCTGACTCCTTCGAACTTTTCAAAATTTTCAGGATGCTTGCTTGAATTCAACTGCAGGTTTTCGTTTTCTTGGTCTTTGCAATCCTCGCAATAATAAAATTCCTCACTATCGCCAATTTCCAAAATTCCAGCGCAGTCGTTGCTTAAACACTTCAATCTTCGTTTTGTTATTTTGATATTTTTTCTTTTAACGTTCATCCCGCACACAGGGCAGGAAAACTCTGCAATTGAACCTTTTCTCGCAACACCGCCGCACTTATTGCACCTGACTTCTTGCAATTGTTCTTTTGTTAATTTTGTCCGCCGCTTTATCGCATCAAAATCCGTAAGAATTTCGCTCGCCATAACATTATAATCTTTTCTGATGTAATCCATCAAATAAGAACAAACCACCCGCGCCCAGTCTGGAAACATTTCTTTTGTTTTTTTATCATCAAACTCTTTTGGAAATGCTTTTCCAGAAATCATTAAATGGAAACCTTTGCTTCCTGAAAATTTCACGCCATAATTCTTCACGTCATGTTGTTCTAAAGCTTCGATAAGAAGGCCTGCTGCAATCTTCGAGCAGTCAAGAAAAGGCGAGTCAATATCAATCAGCAAATCCCAGCCCTTTCGCAGCTTCGTCATTTCTTTCTGCGTTATTTCTGAATTAAGGCTCAAGGGATTTTCCCATAACTCTTCAGAAGCATGAAAAGACGTCGCACCTTTCCTAACCAAACCATCAATGTCAGATTGGTATTGAAGCATGTCAGGCCGCTTTCCAAAACCTTCAAAATACTGCGGCACAACTTCTCTATCTTTTGCAAACTCTAAAATCGCCTGCTGAACCTTCTGATTCGAGTAATAAAGACTTGTTATCGCCCGAACTCTTTTTTCTTTTGCTTCCACGCCAATGAGAATCAAGGAGGTTATTTATTGTTTGTTGTTCTCTTACTACAACAAAGCTTTTAACCTTCTTATCTTATCAAAATCCATGAAACTCACACTTCAAAACCCGAAGATTTTTTCAGACATTGTAACAATCATTTCAGAGTTAGTTACCGAAGTGAGAATTAAAATAAACAAAGAAGGAATGAGCCTTGTTGCAATCGACCCAGCAAATGTCGCAATGATTTATTTTAAAATTCCAAATACCCTCTTCTCAGACTTTGAGATAGACAAAGAAGAAGAGGAGTTAGGAGTCAATCTGAGTAATTTGAAAGCAGTTTTAAGAAGATGCAAGATTGGAGCAGCTCTTACTTTGGAAAAACAAGACAACCTGTTGAAACTTTCAATAAGAGACAGAATCAAGCGGGATTTCTCTCTCGCTTTGATTGACACAGACACAGAAGAAAAGCCATTGCCAGAATGGGAGTTCAACTCAGTTATCAAAATAAATTCAGACACCCTAACTGAAGTCATCGAAGATTGTTCAGTCGTAAGCGACGCTTGCACATTCATAGCCGAACCAGACAAGTTTGTTGTTGAAGCCCACAGCCTAAACAGCGCGAGAGCAGAATTCTCCACCGACGAAGCAGAAATCCATTCAGGAAACAGCACAGCAAGATTTTCCTTGGAATATCTAAGCAAGTTCATCAAAGGAGCAAAGATTTCAAACCAGTCGACCCTGAGTTTCTCAGACAATCATCCAATGCGGCTGGACTTCCACACCGGCGACGTCGTCCTAAGTTTCGTTCTTGCGCCGAGAGTTGAGCAGGACGATTAATTTCTACCGAGGATTTCTTCAATTTTCTTATCTCGCAAGTTTGCCCTTGCTCTTTCAGGATAGTCCTTGTGAAACATTTCTAAACAACCGCCAACATAACCATCATGGCTTATTCTAACAGCCCTAGAGAGAGTGTCTGAAAAAGGCATGTAATTAACAACAACCTCTGAACCACCACCTTGCACGTGCCTATTGAATATCACTCCGTACTCATCTATTGACAGATTTCCTAAATCAATTACGCCCCGTTCAACTAATCTATCCATTAATGCTTTTTGAGAATCGTAATCCGATTTCAGGATTATTTCTATCTGGGGCAAGTCTGCAAACTTTATTTCAGAGCCATCAGCAACTCGTTCGTAAAAATCGACAACTTCCTCATCACTAATAAACAATTCTCCATTTGATCCAGGAGTCGCAACATACGGAGAAACAAGAAATTTTGTTAAACCCAACGCACTCATATCTCCAACAACCCCTCTAAACTCTCCCACATTCGGCTTCATCAAAGTAAAACTTAAGAAAACTTTCTCAGTTAAACCAGAAGGAAGACCTCTAAGTTTCCTAACTGTTCTAATATAATTATAATCTCCACGAATAAAATCATGAACTTTTCTGCCGCCATCTAAACTTACATCAATGTAATCGGGAGAAATTCTTTCTAAATCTTCAACCATTCTACAGTCAAGGAGAGTTCCATTCGTGACAAATCCAAACCTCAAGGCAGGGATTTCCTCCCGCCTCTTAGCCAAGTGTTGCATAATAGCAATAGTCTTATCCGAAGAAAGCAAAGGTTCCTTGCCAACATTCCCAAAAGTCAAAGCACCCATCTCAATAAGCCTATCAAACGTTTCACTCCATTCACCAACAGACAATTCCCCATCAGTCTGCTCATATCCAACATAACAATGTCTGCAACTTAGATTGCATCGATTATTAACAAAATAAGAAACTTCTAAAGGCCGATTAACTAAACCAACTTTCCCAAAAGTTTCTTTACCAACGCCCCCACTAGAACCAGAAAATCCCAAGACCACTTTAGTCACCCCTTGGGTTATCTTTAGTCATGCTCGCCTGCAACTCCCTCAAAGACTCTATAAACCCAGAATACATTGTTCTAACTTCTCTATTTTCCTCAGGAATCTGACTTCTAAGCGTTTCGTACTTTGTAATTCCCGCTTCGACATCTGCCACTAGCACTGCTCTGTAAACTCTTCCGATTCCACCGTTCGATCCCGACAATCCTACTGCCATGTTCTTTACTAGCTCCAGAAATACATAAAAACATCCCCCAGATTTTCCTAAAAAACAAAAGATATTTAAGCAATTCTTTCCGTATTTAGCAATGCCAAAATGAAACTAGACGCAATAGACAAAAAACTAATAAAATATCTTTACCATAGCTACAGAAAACCAATAACTCAGATAGCAAAAGCCTGTAGAATTTCACGCGACCAGGCAGAATACCGATTGAAAAAATTTGAGTCGCAAGGGTTCATAAAGAAATATGTCACAATTTTCAATTACGCTCTTCTCGGTTATAACGAGTTCATAATCGTCTGGTTAAAAGTCTCTTCCAAAAAACAACAGATAAAGAGCAGTTTAGAGAAAAGTCCCAATGTAGTCTCCGTCGGAGAAACGCTTTCGAAATATGACTTATTTGTAGACTTTGTTTTCAAGGACAAGGACGAATTTGAAGAGAAATTCAGCAATCTTCTAAAAGAGAATAAAGAAATTACCCATTATGAAGTTTTCACGACAACCTCGTCCTCATTATATCCTCTAAAGACTTTTGGAGAGCAAAAAGAAGCGGAAACGTACACATTCATGCAACCAGTCGCAAAAGTAACGCTACAGCAAAAAGATATTGCATTAATGAAAGCACTAGAAACAAATGGCAGAGCAAAGATCACCGATCTCTCAAAAAAAATAAATCTCTCAGGAGAACTAATAGCTTACAAATTAAAACAACTTTACAAAAAGAAAATCATTTTAGGCAACAGAATCCAATTCGACATGGAAAAACTCGGATTCAACTTTGCAGCACTCAAGCTAAAGCTAAACCCCTTAGAAAAAAACAAAATCAAGAGTTTTTGCCAGCAGCACAAAAACATCAACGCGCTTGTCTTCGGAATCTCAAAATACAACTGCATTATCCAGTTCTTCTATCAAGAAGAAAAAGAACTCCGAGACGCTATAAAAGACATTAACTCAACTTTTCAACAAGACATTCAAGACTCAGAATTACTTCTAATGGAAAACGAAGGTAATGTTAAGACGTTGCCTTTTTGATTCAAGCAGGACGATTAGTAAATAATTTGTCCCCCAAGAAAAGATAATTTTTTATAAAAGAAATTTGAGAGATAGTAAGGAGATGGTTATTTAGGAAGATTTATAATAGTTTTATTCGTTTGTTCTTTATGAAGACTTGGCTAAAGGGAGGACTGATTGGACTAGGCATCTCCCTAGTTGGAATTTTAGGATATTTTTTAGGCGCGGCTTATAGCATTATGCCATCAGTCGGACCGTTAATGGTTCTCAATGTCCCAAATGGATTATTACTTGTTGCTATTAGTGGGGGTGGCTGGCGTGGTTTTGGACCGATATATTTTGGGATTATAACTGCTCCAATAACATATTTTTTAATAGGGGCTTTAATCGGTTTGGTCATTGGAAAAATTAAACAAAGAAAACAACAAGTGAATTCATAATAAAAAACCAACTAATTATTTCCTCTTCACCACCCCAACAATCTTCCCAACCACCCCCTACAACAAACCAAAACAATATCACAAACGCAAAATTCCCAACACGATTGTTAGAAAAAGCATAACAACATCTTTCAAAAACTTCTTCAAAGATTATTGAAGGCAAAATCATCCACCCAAGGTAATTCCTGCCAAACAGCCCGATAATCAAATAAATCAAAAGATAAATATTTATATTTTCCCAATGCAAAAATCTAAATATAAGCAAGACATAGATTAATATGGCTAAGAAAAGTATTCTAGAAAAGATTCTTATAATCGCAGGGGTAATCGCAATAATCCTTCTCCTTTTATCTGCTTTTGGAGTTATCTAAATGGGAGAGTTCTTGAGCTGGCTCGGAAGCATGTTGAATTTTTCAATATTAGTTTATTTTGCATCACAACTGATTAATCAAGAAGGAGCAATTACAGATTTTGCTATTGCCTCTTTCGGAGTTTTTGTCGGAGCCTTGATAAATTTGTATAATTTGTTGGAGAAAAGATGACATCAAAACAAATTAACACTTTAAACAAATTGTTAGTAATTGGATACATCGCCTTGATAATTTATTTACTGTTCAATGCCATTTTAATTATCTAAAGCTTTTTGTGCAATAATTCCCAAGTCATCTTTTCTATTAATCTCTTTTCAAAATGACAAAATTCAAATACTTTCGATAATAGATATCAACATGGCATATGAATTTGTAAAAAAATATGGAAATTCAATGAGGATTATTTTCCCTAAGATTGAAAATGTGGAGTTTGTGAAATAATGCAAATCTCAACAATAACAATCCTTCTCGCAGCAGCAGCATTCATCATAGTTATCTGGCTGACTTACAAACTCGCAGTTCTTCGAGCAGACCTAAAATGGCAAAAGAATCTTGTCTCTCTAAGAAAATCAATCGCCGACCAGCAAAGAGCAGGAATCAAAGGAAAAGTCTCAGAAACTTTCGCTCCGTTCCTTGGAGGTTTCCCATTCAAACCAAGCGAATGCAAGTTCCTCGGCGATCCAATTGATTACGTTGCATTCGAAGGTCTGGACGAACGAGATGTCAAAGGCGTGCATTTTGTCGAGGTAAAGCAGGGAACTTCAAAGCTAAGCAAACATCAAAAACAAATCAAGGATTTAATTGACGATTTGAAATCTGATGAAGTTACATTTAAGGAATTTAGGTTTGAAGATTAAATCCTCTTCCGCCTCAACAAATTAGCATTCGTCCCCAAATAGCTCACCCATTACTCCTCACATTTAGATTCGCTTTCGTCGTAGCAAGTTCGCATTAGTGACAACAGTTATCGATGACAAAGCCATTGCAATCTCTGCAATAACTGGATGCAAAAAACCAGCAATAGCCAACGGAATAGCAACAACATTGTAAGCAAACGCCCAGAACAAATTCTGTTTTATTTTCCCAAACGTAGCTTTAGATAACACAATCGCCTGCGGCACACCTCGTAAAGAGCCGCTCGCCAAAACAATGTCGCCGGCCTCAATTGCAATATCAGTCCCAGTCCCCATTGCAATACCAACATTCGCCTGCTTCAACGCCGGAGCATCGTTAATCCCGTCCCCAACAAAAGCAACCATTCCCCTTTTCTGAAGCTCTTTAACTTTGTTGGATTTGTCCTCTGGCAAAACATTTGCAATGACCTCATCAATCCCAACTTGCTTTGCAATCGCCTTCGCAGTTCTTTCATTATCACCAGTAATCATCACAGTTCTAAATCCTTGCCTTCTCAAATAATGAATTACTTTCTTTGATTCTTCCTTCACAGTATCGGCAACCGCAATAACTCCGATAACCTTCCCGCCCTCGGCAACAATCATAGTTGTCTTCCCGCCAGTTTCATATTCTTCTAACACTTCCTTAATCTTACTAATGTCCACATTTCTCTCTTTCATCAACGCAGTATTGCCAATTAACATCTTCTTTTTATCTAAAACTCCTTCAACACCCCGCCCCCGAAGAATTTTAAATTTTGTAACGTTTTTGAATTTAGAAAGATTCCCATACTCAACAATCGCCTTCCCAATAGGATGCTCGCTCAATTTCTCAAGCGCAGCAGTTTTCTCAATCACGCTCGCCTCATTTTTCTTCAGAACTGAATAAACATCAGTCACCTCTGGCTTTCCTTTCGTTATTGTCCCGGTCTTATCAAAAACAATTATCTTGATTTCTTTCATTGTCTGAATCGCTTCTCCTTTTCTAATCAATATCCCCTTCTTAGCACCCATCCCACTTCCAACCATTAACGCAATCGGCGTCGCTAAACCTAAAGCGCACGGACACGCAATAACTAAAACAGATATGCCCACCCCGATAGATCGGCTCCAATCTCCTGTCGCAGCAATCCATCCAATAAACGTCAAGACCGCAACAGTCAATATAATCGGAACAAAAACATTTGTAACACTATCTGCAAATTTCTGTATCGGAATTTTCGTGCCCTGCGCCTCCTCAACTAATTCAATAATATGGGCAAGAAAAGTATCATCGCCGACCTTGCTCGCTTTAACATATAAGACACCGTCCTGATTTATCGTCGCCCCAATCACATGACTTTTTACAGTCTTGTCAACAGGCAGGCTTTCTCCAGTAACCATGCTTTCATCAACTGTGCTCTCGCCCCTTGTAACAACCCCGTCCGTAGGAATTTTCTCCCCTGGTTTCACAATAAAAATGTCGCCAACCCCAACTTCTTCAATCGGAACTTCAACTTCTTTCTTTCCCCGCAAAACCACCGCTTTCTTAGCTCCCAACTCCAGTAACTTCTTTATCTCTTTACTTGCCTGCCCCCTTGCCTTTGATTCTATAAATTTCCCAGTAATAAAAATAGTCATAATCATAGAACTCACACCAGAATAATCTTGCGTCAATTCAAAAAACGCCAAAAACCCTGTCGCGTACGCAACAATTGTCCCCATTGAAATCAAAGAGTCCATACTAAATCTTAACTTAAAAAATCCCCTAGTCCCAGCTTTAATAGTTCCCCATCCAATAATAAATATAACTGGAAATCCTAAAATAAGCAGAGAAATAGGCATATACTTCATTGGCACAATCTCAATCCCAAAAACCATTCCAGAATACATTATCAACATTATCGGAATAGTCAAAACCCACGCCCAAACAAGCTTAAGTTTCCAACCCCTAATCTCCCTCGCCTCTACCGACTCTTCCATTTATTTCACCCCGACAACTTTATATCCAGCTTCTGCAACTGCTTTCTTCAAGCTCTCCTCGCTCACAGAATCCTCTGCATACACAAAACCTTTGTTAGTTGTCACACTAACACTAACTTCTTTCACACCCGGCACCTTCCGCAGTTCTTTCTCAGCAATCCCAGCACAAGCCGCGCAATGCATTCCTTCAATTGTCAATTTAATTTTTTTCATCTTCTTTTACCTCCAGGACCTTGTATCTGCTTAGCTAACCAAACTATCACCAAAACCAATGCAACTAAAACTAAAGCCATAAACATCCAACCAAAAAAATTCATTCCAGAAAATCCTCCCCCATAAAAGCAGGACATCATTCCATGATGTGAATATCCATCGTCCCCAGAATGGGCCGAAACAAAACCAGTCAAACCAATCAAAACTAACAATAAAATCATTGAAGCCTTTGTTTTGTTTATCTTAAAATAATTAACCCGGCACATCTTCGAACAAAACTCTCTGCTTTTATCTTCTAAAACCATGTCGCACATTTTACACCCTTTTCCAACTCCTGAATACACAACTTCATAACACACCGGACATTTTAATTCTTTCGCCATTTTACTAAAACCGATACGCTCCTTTTTCTATATCAGAATTCTTAATTATCAGTTTGTCCCCCACAATCTTGCTCGGCAGATAACCAGGCCAACAACCACCGCCTTTCTCGTTCTCAGTTCCCAGCCCAGAAATTGGATACTTATTGCCGCAATTATTACAAACCATTACATCTCCCTGTTGACTATAACCTTTCTTGCTTTCATAACAAACATCGCACGCATCAAACGCGGTCTTCACACTTCCATCACCAGCTTTAACAACAAAAAACCTAATCGTCTTCCCATTTGATTGATATTCATACCATTCTGCATTTTCAGATATATCAGCAAGAGGAATCTCCATAGTCCCTGAATTTCCACCAACAACATTCCCTGTAATTTTCCCCCTAAAGAAAAATATCCCTGCTATAATAATAATTGCAATCCAAATTAAGGTGCTCTTTTTAATTTTCATATTCCACATCCTCCACCGCCATAAAAGAAAATTGCCACTCCAACAATCCCCATTATAATAAAGAACAAAATATTTTCATCCATATTAACCTCCACAACCTCCGCCACAGCTTCCTCCACCAGTACAAGTAGGATTGCCACAACTTGGACTTCCGCAAGTTCCTGCACTTCCACCACTAGGACTTGCCAAAGGCTGAACTTTATTCACTCCGCCGCTCGAACCTGAACCAGATTCCAATGTTAAAACAGTCGCAGGATATTCATCAAAAACTTCCAAAGACAGCATCTCTTCTTCAGAAGTCACCGTTGGATCATAATAAACATCAAAATCATTTGGAAAACTAAATTCGCTTCCTTCAACTCCATTAACAGTCGCCAACTCCGAAGTAATCAAAGGCGCATGTCCCGGACAAGGAATATCAACACTTATCCTCATGACACTAAACTCTCCGCTATCAATAGCATCCCCACTAATACTTCCAACCCCAACATTTGCCAACACAGGAAACACGCCCAAAAACAAAATCAAATTAATCCCGACAACAGAACCAAACATAATTGACAAATATCCCTTCTTTCTCTTGATGCCTTCCCAAGACAATAATTTGTTCTTCTTCAAATAAATTCCAGAAGACAAAGTGGCAAACCCAACAGAAATCAAAATCAAATAATGAAACACATACCTATTCATAAGAACCGGTCTGAAATATTGCATCAAAATCGTGGAACCAAGAACAGCCGCGATAATAAACGCAATGCATCCAATGTGCGGAATCAATCCGTAAGCAATTCCCTGAATAATTGTCTTCTTCTTTTTCTCTCCATCTCCTAAATTATAACCAACTTCCTTTATCTTATTATTAATCTGTTCCAAATTAACTTTCTCGTCATCAAAACTAATCTTTGCTTCATTATTTATCAAATCAACTTTTACTTTATCAACACCCTCGAGAGAACCAACACCAGATTCAATTCTTTCAACGCAATTCTGACAATGCATTCCTTTGATTTTAACAACAACATTTTTTTCCATGCCTTTTCTAAAATATCCCACTACTTAACCGCTTTTGTGAAACTAGTTTCACAAGATAAATAGTAAACTTATTATACCTAAAAACATAAACAGAAAGATGGAAAACAAAAACGTCGGCTATCTCATCCTAGGAATTTCTATAGCGATTGTAATAATAATCTTTCTCTTCAACAACGCAATGAAAGAAATCATCGTAGGAAACTGTGGACCAACTCACGGACCTGTCTGTCCGATGAACCAAACCGTAGAGCAGCAAACCTATCTTTCCTTAACAATCGTCGCAGTTTTAGTTGTCATAGGGTTGGTTTTAATTTTTACCAAACCAAAAGAAAGAATTGTTGTTAAAAAAGTAAAGGAAAAAATAAAGAAAACAAAGATTGATTTGTCTGGTTTAAGGAAAGAAGACAGAGATGTTTTCAAACTCATCCAAGAGCAAGGAACAATTTTCCAAGCAGGCCTTATCGAAAAGAGCGGTTTTGGCAAGGCAAAGGTTTCCAGGATTTTAGACAGGCTGGAGAACAAAGATTTGATTGAAAGAAAGCGAAGAGGAATGACTAATGTTGTTGT
>Ga0180007_10000999_pt1 | contig 41238 bp, 52 predicted proteins | sample MM_PC_MetaG_FD_121122 | JGI IMG/M metagenome (GOLD analysis project Ga0180007, IMG submission 121122) | Groundwater microbial communities from the Aspo Hard Rock Laboratory (HRL) deep subsurface site, Sweden - MM_PC_MetaG | ecosystem: Environmental > Aquatic > Deep subsurface > Groundwater... | reverse complement strand
TTCTTTTTTGAGTCTTTTTCTCTGCCATTTCCAGCGCATTTGCCTTTTTTTCTTCCATCTCCTTGATGATCGTTTCATAGAATTTTGAAAAAGAAATTAGTTTATAAAGTTTTTGTGGGGTTTGTTTTTAATAATTATTGTGGTTGGTTTTATGTTCTTATTCTTCAGAGAGAAATTTTGTTATTACTAAAATTCCAATTACAGAAACTATTGTTATAATTATCGCACTTATTAAATTTCCCTGAATTGGGCTTAGAGAAGAAATTTTATCTACATATTCTTTTATTACATCTCTCCATGATAGAGCGATTAAAAAACCAAATGCAGCAACAATTGCAGTACTAATTGATTTTTTTATTTCTCTTTTAAACTTTTTTGCAGAGGCTTTTGCTTTAGCTAATATTCTTTGCCTTTTTGTTAATTGTTTTTCTTGTTCTTCCATAAATATACTAAGAAAGATGAGTATAAAAATCTTTTTTGTATTTTTTATTTATCTTTTCAGGATAAAAACTTTTAATAACCAAAAAAGCTTTTTTATTAAAGATAAGTTTAAATTCCTTAATAATTTAGAGGTATTATGAATGTGTTGTTTGGGACCCAAAAAAAGAGACTATTTTTTACTAGAATCGCTAGGCTCGCTTTTGTAGGATTTGCTGTTTCTTTAGCTTATTCTCTCATTTCTACTATTTGGGCAGTTTATATCGATAGTTTTGTTAATAATATTTCTTATGTTGGTTTTATCTCAGCTTTTTTAACAATTATCTCTTTTGTTTCTTTTTTTATTTTTGTTCCTCTAATTGAGAAATCTAAGAAGTCAAATGTTTTTGCCTGGAGTTTATTTTTATTTGTAGTAGCATATATTCTATTTTATTTTGTAAAATCATTTTATTTATTTTTAGGAATCGCAATAGTGACGACTATTTTAACTACCTTGAGAATAACTAGCTTTGGGATAATTGTAAAAGATAAATCTTCTGGGAAATCTCTTTCTAAGAACGAGGGATTGATTTACACTTTTTTTAATATTGCTTTTCTGGTTGGGCCTTTGATTGCAGGGTATGTTGCAAGCAATTTTGGAGTAAATTCTGTTTTTATTTTCACTGCTATTTTTATTTTTTTAGCTCTTTTCCTTTTTAAGATATTTAAAATAGAGGATGGTAATTTAAAGAAAAAAACTGATAAAAACGCAATAAAAAATTTCAAAGATTTTTTCAGAGATCGGGATAGAGTAATAGCCTATTTTTTAGGTGGGGCCGTTAATTTTTGGTGGATATTAATTTATTTGTTTATGCCTTTGTATATTATAAGGTCTGGATTAAATGATCTCTGGATAGGTTATTTCCTTTTTGGTGTTATTATCCCGCTGATTTGTTTTCAATATAAATTTGGTAGTCTTGCAGGTAAGGTTGGTTTTAAAAAACTTTTTAGGATTGGGTTTATTATTCCAGCAATATTTGCTTTTTTGTGTTTCTTAATACCAAATATTTATTTTGTAATGGTCTTTCTTGTTTTAGCTAGCATCGGTTTAGCAATGCTTGAATCAACTACAGAAGCTTATTTTTTTGATTTATTAAAGAAAAAGGAAGAATTAAAATATTATGGACCGTATAATACTGCAATTGATGTGAATCAGTTTTTGGGTGAACTTTTATCTGCTGTATTGCTTCTTTTCTTACCTTTTAAATTTGTATTCTTGTTTTTTTCACTTTTTATGTTTTTATTTTTCTTTGTTGTTGGAAAATCCAAAAATGTTATAGAAAAAAATAGAAAACGAAATTAGGAAAAAGTTTTATCCCCCAAAAATGATTTTCTATCTTTTTCTAAACGCCCCCGCCGAGATTTGAACTCGGGTCACCACCGTTCTCCAAAAAGATAAGGTTGCATTGAGATGCATAGACCTTGTCTCTCATCGAGATTAGATCACCTCTCTTTTAGTCAAATTTTGAGAGGGTGGCATCCTTGGCCTCTAGACTACAGGGGCATATAAAATTTCAATTAATAAGAATTAGCAAAATCCTTTTATAAATTTTTAGAGTCTGTTTTTGAGATTTATTTCACTAAAAGCACTTTGTCATTTGGTCTCACTTTTTCAGAAACCTTTATTCCTATATGATCTCCTTTTTTTGCTTTGGTTACCTCTTTTCTTTCAATTTGTATACTTCCCACTTTTTGTTCAAAGTCTGTGGTATGTCCTTTTATGTGTATCTTATCTCCCACCTCTAATTTGCCTGAAAGTTTTATGGCAGCAACTTCTGCATGACCAAAGTAACTGGAAACTATCCCAATTTCTTTTTCTTCCATAATTTATTTAAAAATGCGTTGTATTTAAATTTAATGATTAGTAAGTTTTTAATATCCTTGTTACAAATATAAGGTGATTTAATTAGCCCGTTAGTACAGTGGTCAAGTATGCAAGGTTCTGGGCCTTGTGACCCAGGTTCGAATCCTGGACGGGCTATATTCGAACCTTCCAGATTCGAGGCTTCACTTTGTTCAACATAGTTCGTCTCTAATGAGTCAAACTAATCCTAGATAGTTATATTGGGATTTGTAGATTATCCGAAATATTTTTATACTCTTTACTCATTTGATTGTGATGGTGATTGAAATTACTCTTTTTGTTATTGCTTTGTTAATTATAGCAATATGGATTTTAGTAGAATTGAAGAGATTTAGGCATAAAATTTTTGCTGTATTTTTAATTGGATTAATCTTATTCTTATATCTTAGTAGTATTTTTGTTTTTAGAGAGCAGAATATTGATTTTAAATCTTTTTCAGGAGTGATGACTGCAACTAAAATTTATTTTTCTTGGGTTGGTTCTGTGTTTGTAAACTTGAAATCAATAACAACTAATGCAATTAAGATGAATTGGAAAGGTAATGAAACTATTGGCACATGAAAATTTTGATGCTTGTTTTAATGTTTTTTATTCTTGGGGCTTTGTTTATAATAGAAAATAATAATTTTGTTATGTATAAACATGAAAATCTTGAAAATTTTTCTAAATTATATATTCAATGGATGAATCAAATTTATGTGAATGCTCAAAAATTGACTGGCGAGGCTGTACAATCAAATTGGTTCCCTGAGTAATATTTATAAACTATACTTCTTGTATATATAGATGGTGAAAAAAAAGAGGATTAAGAAAGTTGCTAAAAGAAAGCCTGTAAAAAAAAGAATTAAGAAATCAAAAGTTAAGCGAGTTGTTAATAAATCTAAAAAATTAGTCGGTTCTGCTAAGAGAAAAATTAATTTGGTTTTGAAGAATTTGGTTCTGTTTGTAGTTCTTTCTTTGATATCTTTTGCTTTATATAGTGTTTCGAGTAATGCTCTTTTTAGAAATTTATTTTTACTTTTAGTAATTGTTTCTGGATTTGTTGCAGTGGCATTTTTAATAGTTTTTTTAATTTTTCTTTTTCTAAAAGTAATGAAGAAATAATTTATCTTAATGTTTTTATACTGGGGATTTTTGATATTTTGATGCCTCAATTCAACATCACGCTCGGATTGATAAATTAAACAAATGTCATCGAGTAAAACTCACGAGCCCACTCGCCTTGGTTTTGAGGCTATCTCGTGAACATCGTTAGGCCTCAGTAGCTCAGTATTGGTTAGAGTGCGTCGTTGGTAACGACGAGGTCCTGAGTTCGATTCTCAGCTGAGGCTTACATTTATAAAATCTTTTTCTTAGTTTTTAAGATGGCAAAAGAATCTGCTTTAGAAAGTTTGAAGAAAGATTATATAGAGATTCAGAAAAAATATCCCCTTCCTAGTTTTGAAAAACTGAATGAGGATTTTCAGGTAGAGAAAATTTCAGAAGTTGAGACAGATTTTTTGATAAGGGAAATAAGGAAATTTATTGCAGATAAATTTTCAAATTATTTAAGATTTATCGAGGCTATTTTGCATCCAGTTAATGCTCCCATGTTTATTTTTTCTGTTATTAAATCAATTGAAGATAAGGAAAGAAAGAAATTAACAGAGACTTATAAAAAATTGGCAAAAACCGAGGTTAAGTTGATTGAATTGGATCTGGAATTTGTTGAGAAAAAAGAGATAGATTTTATAAAAGAATCTTATGAAATATGGCAGGAAATAAAAAAAGATCTTTTGGATGTCGTCAATATAATAAAAAAGAATTGGGATAATAAGTTTGAAGGAAATAAGAAATGTTATTTTGGATAAAACGGATTTTTCCTTTTTAAGGCTTAAAAAGCCCTAATTTGATGGGCAAGGTTTTTAAATCTATTTTTATTTATTATATTGTTTATGGATTTTCTATCCGAAATTACAATAAAATGAGTGCACAAAATAGTTATGGAGCAGAATCTATTAAGGTTCTTGAAGGCTTAGAGGGAGTTAGAAAAAGGCCTGCAATGTATATTGGTTCTACTGGGAAGGATGGATTGCATCATTTAGTTTATGAAGCTGTTGATAATTCTGTTGACGAAGCTCTTGAAGGTTATTGCAAGAAAATAAAAATCTCTTTGAGAAAAGATGGTTCTGCTGTAATTGAGGATGATGGAAGAGGGATTCCAGTTGAAATTCATCCCATTTATAAAATTCCTGCTGTGCAGGTTGCTTTGACAAAATTACATGCAGGAGGAAAATTTGATAAAAAATCTTATGCTATTTCAGGAGGATTGCATGGAGTTGGTATTTCGTGTGTGAATGCTTTATCTAAAAAATTAATTATTGAAATAAAAAGAGATGGAAAGTGTTATCAGCAGGAATATTCAAGAGGGGACGCTAAAACTAAATTAAAGATTATTGGAAAATGTGGGAATAGTGAAACTGGAACAAAGATTATTTTTTGGCCTGATCCAGAAATTTTTACTACACTTAATTTTGATTATAAGATTTTAGAGACAAGGTTTAGAGAAATAGCTTTTTTAAATGCTGGTTTGAAAATTAATTTAAATGATGAGATAAAAAATAAAAAAGAGGAATTTCTTTCTGAAGGAGGTTTGATAGAATTTGTGAGGTGGGTTAATAAGTCTAAAGAGGTGATGCATAAACCTATTTATTTTAAGAGGGAAATGGATCATACAATTATTGAAGTTTCCATTCAGTATAATGTGGGATATCAAGAGAATATTTTTGGTTTTGTTAATACAATTAATACTGTAGAGGGTGGGACCCATGTTTCTGGTTTTAAGACTGCTTTGACGAGGGTTATTAATGATTATGCAAAGAAAAAAGGTTCTTTGAAAAATGAGAGTCTTTCAGGGGATGATGTGCGTGAGGGTTTGACTGCAATTATCAGTATTAAAATTGCAGAGCCCCAGTTTGAAGGGCAGACTAAAACTAAACTTGGAAATTCAGAAATAAAAGGTTTTGTGGATTCTATTGTTACTTCTGCTTTGTCAGAATTTTTTGAAGAAAATCCTGCTGTTGCTAAAAGGATTGTTGGTAAAGCAGTGGATTCTGCTAAAGCAAGATTGGCAGCTAAAAAAGCGAGAGATTTGGTGAGAAGGAAAAATGTATTTTCATTAGGAGGTTTACCAGGCAAGCTTGCTGATTGTTCAAATAAGAAAACAGAAGAGACTGAAATTTATTTGGTTGAAGGAGAGAGTGCAGGAGGATCTGCAAAAATGGCCAGAGATAAAACTAATCAGGCGATACTTCCTTTGAAAGGAAAAATTTTAAATGTTGAAAAGTCTAGTCCAGCAAGGGCACTTTCAAGCGAGGAGATAACAAATATGATAACTGCTATTGGAACAGGGGTTGGTGAACAGTTTAATTTAGAAAAATTGAGATATAATAAGATTGTAATTATGACTGATGCAGATGTTGATGGTGAGCATATTAAAACTTTGCTTTTAACTTTCTTTTTTAGATTTATGCCTCATTTGATTGAAAATGGAAATATTTATGTTGCTCTTCCTCCATTATATAGAATTAGAAAAAGAAAAGATTATTATGTTTATTCTGATGATGAACTTAAGAAAATTGTTTCAGAATTAGGCACAACAAATGTTACTAGGTTTAAAGGTTTAGGAGAAATGAATTCTACTCAGTTGTGGGAGACAACAATGAATCCAAAGACTAGGAAAATAAAGAAAATTTTTATTGAAGATGCTGTTGAAGCTGATCAGGTTTTTTCAATGCTTATGGGTGATGATGTTCAAGCAAGAAAACAATTTATACAGGAAAATGCGAAAGAGGCGCAATTGGATATTTAAAAAATGGATAATAACTTAATACCTTCAAGAAGGGCATACCCAAAGAGTACAAGACGAGAAGTTACGAGACAAAAAATAATAAAATTTGTTTTAATGTTAGTTTTTGTAGTTGTAGTTTTAATTGTGGCAATTAATGTGAAAAAAGAATTAACTGCAAATGCGATTAAAGAACAGCTTGCCCAGGAGAAATGGTTTTTAGATAATTGTGATTGTATGGAAAGAGAGAGATTAAAATGTCCTGAAGGATTTACATTGGAAGGCAGACTTTGTAAAGCCGAGGGAAAATATACAAATGTTCTTTTAGCATGTTCGAAATATGATTGTTCAGGAGAGATTCATTTATTTAATTTGGAGGAAGAAAAATGGGAAAATTAAAAACTCCGGATTGGATTTTGAAAGGAGAAAAAGGATCTTCTAAAAAGAAAACTGAAAAGGTTTTCAAAGTTCGGAGATGTCCAAAATGTGGTAGTGATGATGTAGGAGTTGTTGTTGGAAAAATTGGATTTTGGGAATGTAAAAAATGCAAGTGGAATGGAGAAGATATTAAAAAAGAAGAAATGAATGAAGATGAATTTATGAAATATTTGGATGAGAAGGGAGAGGAAGTCTCATGAGACTTCCAGTAATTCGCCTTGGCGAAGTCAAATTAGAGGAGGTAAGTTGAAATGACATCAACTAATGAAGATGTAAAGGAAATGAAAGAATCACAGAAAGGAGTAATTAATACAGAAGTATCTGGAGAAATGAAAAAAGCATATTTAGATTACGCTATGTCTGTTATTGTTTCAAGAGCTATTCCTGCCATTGAAGATGGTTTGAAGCCTGTTCAGCGAAGGATTTTACATTCTATGAATCTAATGGGATTAAAGCCAAATACCCAGACAAAAAAATGTGCAAGGATTGTAGGTGATGTTATTGGTAAATTTCATCCTCATGGAGATACTGCTGTTTATGATGCATTGGTTAGGATGGCTCAGGATTTTTCTTTAAGATATCCTTTAGTTTATGGGCAGGGAAATTTTGGTTGTTTTACAGCTGATACGAAAATTAAACTTGCAGATAATAGGGATTTAACTTTCTTAGATTTAATAGAAGAACATAAACAGGGAAAAAGAAATTTCACATTTACTGTTGATGAAAATGAGATAATAAAAATTGCCGAAATAAAAAATCCAAGAAAAACTAAAGAAAATGCAAAAATTATGAAGGTAGTTTTAGATAACGGAGAAGAAATAAAATGCACTTTGAATCATAAGTTTATGTTAAAAAATGGTGAATATAAAGAGGCAAAAGATTTAGAGTCTGGAGATTCTTTAATGCCCTGTTATTTTAGATTATCAACAAAAAATGATAACTCCAAAGCTGTAAATTATCAAATGATATTTCAGCCAAAACTTAATTCATGGGATTTTGCACATATTATTTCTGATAATTGGAATTTAGAAAAGGGGATTTATGCAAAACCTGCTGGAAGAATAAGACATCATATTGATTTTAATAAATCAAATAATAATCCGGATAATATTAGAAGAATGAATTGGAAAGAACATTGGAAAACTCATTATGATTTTATTTCTGAGAAACATAAAAATGATTCAGAGTATAGAAAAAAACTAGCAGAAGGAAGAAATAAATTCTGGGACAATAAAGAAAATAGAGAGGATTATTCTAAAAGAATGACTGAAAGAAATTTAAAAAATTGGAAAAAACCTCTTTATAGAGAAAAGATGAGCATAACTCTCAGTGAGATTAATAAAAGATATTTAAAAGAGCATCCAGAAAAAGTTGAAGAAATTCGTAAAAGAGCTTCAATAACTATGACTAAATTATGGAAGATTCCTGAATATAAGGAATTATTTCATAATAAAATTGTGGCTTCTAATAAAAAGAGAAAAACTAATTTAACTGGGAAAAATAAATTTATGACTATCTGTAATTACTTAAAAAATAATTGTCTTATTTTGAATGAACAGAATTATGAAGAGGTAAGAAAAAAAATATTTAAAATAAAAAGTTTTACAAGCTGGGATTTAGGAGTTGACAAATATTTTAATAATGATTTAAATTTATTGTTGTGTGAAATTAATCAAAATCATAAAGTTGTTAAGACTGAATTTTTAAATGAATTTGCTGATGTTTATGATTTAACTATTGATAAGACACATAATTTTGCTTTAGCTTCAGGGGTTTTTGTCCATAATTCAATTGATGGAGATCCTGCTGCTGCTTATAGATATACAGAAGCTAAATTAATGCAAATTTCTTCTGAACTTTTGCAGGATATTGATAAAGAAACTGTTAAGTTTACTCCTAATTTTGATAATTCTTTGAAAGAACCAGAATTGCTTCCTGGAAAACTTCCTGCTTTGATGTTAAATGGTGCTACAGGAATCGCAGTTGGGATGGCCACAAATATTCCCCCCCATAATTTAACAGAAGTTTGTAATGCTATTTTAGCTTATGTCAAAAAATCTGAAATTAGTATTGAAGAGCTTTGTGAACTTGTTAAAGGTCCTGATTTCCCTACAGGAGGAATGGTTTTTGGGGACATGACTGAATTGTATAAAACTGGAAGAGGAAGGTTGATTATGAGGGGAAAGACAAATGTTGAGACACATAAAAACAAGGAGATGATTGTTATTACAGAGATTCCTTATATGCTTAATAAATCTAGTTTGGTTACTCAAATTGCGAATTTAATTCAGGATAAAAAACTTAAGGATATTTCTGATTTAAGGGATGAGTCTTCAAAGGGCAAAATTAGAATTGTTGTTGAGTTGAGAAAAGGAGTTGATTCTAAATTTGTTATTAATTCCTTATATAAGTATACTAGACTTCAGGATTCCTTTAATGTTAATTTTCTTGCTTTGGTTGGAGGACAGCCAAGAATTTTGACTTTGAAAAATGTTGTTGAAGAATATGTGAAATATCGAAAGGGAATAATTACTAAAAGATCTCAATTTGAACTTAAAAAAGCAAAAGACAGGCAGGAAATTGTTGAGGGACTTTTAATTGCTTTGAAAAATATTGATGAAGTTATTAGTTTGATTAAAAAATCTAAGAATACTGCAGAAGCTTTGGATGGCTTAATAAAAAAGTTTGGTCTTACAAAGAAGCAGGCACAAGCTGTTTTAGAGACAAAACTTCAGCAATTGACTTCTTTGGAGCAGAATAAATTAAAAAAAGAGCACGAGGATTTGAAAAAGATAATTGGGGAGCTGGAGAGTATTTTAAGGGATATTAAAGAAGTTTTAAAAATAATTGTTAAAGAAGTTAATGAATTAAAAAATAAGTATGGGGATAATAGAAAGACATATGTGTTAAAAAGACTTGGTGAAATTTCTGAGAAGGATTTGGTTCAAGAACAAGAGGTTGTTGTGACTATCACGGAAAAAGGATATTGTAAGAGAATTGATGTTAAATCTTATAGAGAGCAGAAAAGAGGGGGGAAGGGAGTTATTGGAAGCAATCTGGCAACAGGTGATTTTGTGAAGCAGTTGATAACATGTTCAACCCATGATTATTTAATGTTTTTTACTACAAGAGGAAGAGTTTTGTGGTTGAAAACTTATGATATCCCCAAGGCTGAGAAATATAGCAAAGGAAAAGCAATAATTAATTTGCTTGGTTTAAAGGAGGAGAAAGTTACAAGTGTTATTTCAGTGGAAAATTTTGAAGATTTTTTATTTATGGCGACAAAAAAAGGCCAGGTTAAGAAAATTTCTTTGAGTAATTTTTCAAAACCAAGGGCTTCGGGGGTTAAGGCAATTAATCTTCCTGCTGATAATTCAGATGTTTTGATTGGAGTTGAAGTTGTTAAGAAAGGCCAGGAGGTTTTGCTTGCAACAAAAAAAGGTCAGGCAATTAGATTTAATAGCGATGATATTAGATCAATGGGAAGAGCAAGCTATGGCGTTACTGGAGTTAAATTAAATAAAGATAATAGTGATGAAGTTGTGAGTTTGGAGATTTTGAATACTCAAGCTATTTTAACAATAACAAAAAATGGTTATGGAAAAAGAACTGCTGTTAAAGATTATAGGAAGACAGCAAGAGCAGGAAAAGGAGTTATTAATTTAAAGGTTTCAGAGAAGACAGGAGATATTGTTACAACTATTGCTGTTAATGAGTCAGATGGTATAATAATTACAACTGCAAAAGGAATGGTTATAAGAACTTCCTTGAAGAATATTAGAGTAATGGGAAGAGCAACTCAGGGGGTTAGAATTGTAAGACTTCAACAAGGAGATTATGTTACAGATTTGATTAAAGTTCAGGAAGCTAATGGGGGGAGTGAGGTTTCTCAATCCCAGATATCTAATGTTTTTTCTTCATAATTTGAATCTTGATTAATTTGTTCTTCTTTTATCTCTGTAAAATTTTCTTTTGTTTCTTGTTTATTACATTCAGAACACATTGATTTGTATTCACACCAGTCACAAAGAACTGATTTATTTGAAGGAAATTCTGTTGTTTCTTCTATCTGCTTAATTAATTCAATAGTTTCTTGTTTTAATTGATTTAATTGTTCATTTGTTCTTTTAGAAACTATTTTGGTATTGTGTGCTAAGTAGTGCCATATTAAACAAACTTCTTTGTCTTGCCCAAATAATTCTTTTATTGCAATTGAATATAATGCAAGTTGTCTGTCTCCATCTATTTTTTCCTGAGTTGGTAGGTAGCTGGCTGTTTTATAATCATGAATTTCATATTCTCCTGTTTCTAAATTATGAACTAATCTGTCAATAAATCCTTGAAGTTTGTATTCCCCCTCTTCATCTAGATTAAAAATTATTTTTTTTTCTACTTCTAAAGTGTTATCTTTAAATGGGTGATGTTTTGTATAATAATCAAGAAGAAATTGTACTCCTTTGTTAAAATAATCTTTTATTGTAAATTCTTTTTTTACAATTAATATTTCTGGATTATAATTTTCCTCCCATTTTGTAGAATAATAAACAATTATTTGGTCAATTGTAGGGAGATTATTTTTTTTTATTTCTGTATAGAGCCATTCTAATGTATCATGGACTATACTTCCAAGATGAGATTCAATGCTTTTTTCAATTTCAGGAATTATTTTATCAATATATCTATATTTAAATTTAAGAGGGCATTGTTCAAAAGTAGATAATTTTGAATGAGAATATATTGCCATGAAGAGTTAAAAAGAAGAAGAGGTTATAAAGTTTGTTGGAGTATTTATTGCATAATTTCTGCTTAGCTATTGAAAAGTTGTTATTAATTCTTTAAGTATGTCGTTATTCAATAACTTCCCCCCAGCCGATTAATCTCCAGTGGTGGTCGATGTTTCTAGCAATCCCAACATTATCTCCTTTTAGGACGACTATTGGAATATTTAGATTTAGTTCAATTTCATTTCCTTTTATTTTTTCAATTGTTCCAACAGTAATTGTTGTATTAACATTTAACATTAACATTTCTTTTGTTTTTAATTCATCAACTTTTTATGATCTATTGTACCTAATACTTCTTTGAATAATTCTGATGTTATTTTTATTTCATGGCTTATTTCTGGGAGATTGTTTTTGGTTGAGACTAGACATCCTGTTAATGAATCTGTTTTTGTTAAAAACGGATCTAATTCTGTTTCAATAGAAATGCTAGCTCCAGGAGACACTTCTTTAACTGATTTATTTCCTTTGTGTAAAGAGAGAATTTTTGTTGTTAATGTTTTGTAAAATTGTTGGTTTGCTTTTTTTATGCTTAAACCTGGTTTTATTTCAATTTCATCTCCAACTTTTAATTTTCCTTTTTTTAGAATTCCCCCTAATACCCCTCCCTTTAATTTGTTTATTGTTATTCCTGGTTTGTTTATATCAAAACTTCTTGCTATTAAAAAAATTGGTTTTGATTCTATTTCTCTTTTAGGTATTTCTATTTTACAAATTTCTTCTAATAATTTGTCAATGTTGATTTCTTGCTGAGCTGAAATAGGGATTATAGGTGAGTTTTCAGCTGAAGTTCCTTTGATAAATTCTTTTATTTCTTTATAATTTTTTAATGCTTGTTCTTTAGTTACTAGATCTATTTTGTTTTGAACTATGATTATGTTTTTAATTTTTTTTGATTGCAAAGCCATGAAGTGCTCTCTTGTTTGAGGCTTTATTCCTTCATTTGCAGCAATAACTAAAATAGCAGCGTCAATGATGGCGGCTCCAGAAAGCATTGTTGCCATGAGCATTTCATGTCCAGGGGCATCTATAAAACTAATATATCTTATTGGGTCTCCTTTGTCAATATTGTAATTATCTTTGTCTTTGTATATTGTAATATCTGCATAACCTAGCTTGATTGTTATTCCTCTTTTTAATTCTTCAGAATGTGTGTCAGTGAACTTTCCAGTAAGTTTGCTAAGTAAAGTTGTTTTTCCATGGTCTATATGTCCAACAACTCCAATGTTTAATTCTGGTAATTCTTTCATAAAAATAGATTGGAGAATTAGTTTTTAAAGATTGTTAATTATTGATATTTATCCACTATGCTATTATACTTATTCATTGCATTAGAGGTAATTTCTAAATATTCTTTGTCTTTTGTTTTTTTATAATTTTCACACATATTTCCTACTCTTGCCATAAAAACTTTTTCAGCATTAGTAAATCTTCCTCCATTTTTTGAGAAATTAGTTTCATTTTTATATTCTTCTTCTATTACATCTAATAGGTTATTTAATACCTTTTTATAGATTTTAAAATCCTCTTCAGGATTTTTTGCTTTGTTTTCTAAATCTTTTTCCATGTTATCTAAAAAAATAAGGTGTTTATAAATATTTCTATTATGTAGTTACTATGAAGTTAATATAACTTATTCTTCATTTTTTTGTTCTGTTTTTGGTTTGCATTGGTCAGGAAAAACTTCTGTAAGTTTTTTATTTCCTTCTTTTATAATCTTAAGATTAATCTGTGAAATTGCTGGAGAAATAATCTTACCTCTTACTGTTTTTCTTAGTCTTAATCCCTTTGGTCTATTAGTTGATAATTTCTTTTTTCCTTCTTTTCTAGATCTTTTTTTCATGGCTTTCCCATAAGATAATAGGACTTTTTTTAATCCAATTCCCTCTACATTTTTCATTGCTGTAAATCCTGCATTGTCGCTTGCTCCTGCGATTTCGAATTCATATCCTTCTAAATCTGGAAGAATATCTTTTCCATTTATTTTATCATGAAGTTCTTTTCCTACTAGTTCTTCATTTTCTACTTCTAAATGAAAGGTTTTTCCTGTTTTTTCTGAAATATTTATTTTAAAGGGCATAACAATTAGTGTTTTAATGGGTTTTTAAAAGTTATTAATTGAAAGTTTTTAAAATAAACATTAGAAATTAATTTATTAAATCTCTCTCAGCCAGAGGCCAGCAGTTATGGATTTCTTCTTTTTCTCTCTGTCCTCTAACTTCGACCCCAATCAGCTTTTTCTTTCCTCTTAATTTCTGCAATTTCCTGGAGAATTTTTACCTCATTTTGAGAAAGTAAATCTTTATTTTTTTTAAAATTTTTAAATTGAGATTCTGAAATATTTGAATAAAGAAATTCTTCTGTTTTTAATTGTCTATCAAAATTTATCCCTGGGATTGATATTGCAACTTCCATGTTTTCTGTTGCTTCTTCAACAGATTTATTTTCTGATTGTATATTTTTTATTCTTCCTATTTTTTCTCCTTTATTATTTACCATATTTAATCCAGAAATTATTTTTCCTGCTTCTATTTTAGCTCCAAAAATAGCTGGTTTTGTATTTCTAAAAACATATTGGTGGAGAATTTTTAATTTGCATAAAGTTGTTAATCCCATAAGCCGTTTTTTTTCTATCTCTTTTCTTTTTTTAGATCTGTATTCAGTGGTATTTTCAATTAGTTTGTAAATTACTTCTTCTGTTAGAATTTTTGTTTTTCCTTTTATTTCTTTTGCATCTTCTTCAATTGCCACATTAAATCCTACAATTATTGCATCAAGTTCATTTATTTCTAGATTTGCTTTTGCAGAGATTATATCTGTTTTGTTTATATTTCCTATTCCTGCTTTTACAACTGAGATGTTATTTTGTTTTAATAATACAAGAAGAGCCTCTAAACTTCCTAATGAATCTGCTTTTGCTATTATCCCGTGTTTGTTTGTTTTTATGTTTTCAGAAATTTCTTTTTTGAATAATTCTTTTATTTTTTCTTTATTTTTTTTATAAATTACAAAAGGCATTCCTGGAAGAACATCTTCTTTTGAAACAAGCTGCATTCGTAATCCTGTTGAGGCTTGGATTTTTTCTTTTGGTTTGAACTTTGCACATAAAGGTTCTATTTCTTCGAGAATTCTTATTTTTGTTATTATTGGTTCACCATCAAAATTTGCAACAGCTATTTCATCTGTTTTTTTTAATTCTCCATCATAAAGAATTGCTTCAATATAATTTGTTGATTTTTCTTTTTTTACTTCAAGCATGACTCCTTTTGCCTCTTTATTTAATTCAAGTTTATTTGATAAATATTTTTGGCTTAATCCACAAAGCATCATTATTAGTTCTGGAATTCCTTGTTTTGTTTTTGCAGAGCAGGGAATTAAAGCTATTTTTTTTGTAAAATCTTGGATATTATAAAAAAGATCAGAGTCAAATCCATAGCTGTTTAATGACCCAATAAGTGTCATGTATCTTTCATCGAAGATTTGTTTTATGTTTTGTGGTTGTAGTTCAATACTTTTTTGTAGATTTTCATCTAATTTTCTCCATCCAGAAATATTATCTATTTTGTTTAATGCTATTAGAAAGGGGGTTTTTTTTAATTTTAAAATTTGGATTACTTCTGCTGTCTGAGGTTTTATTCCTTCGTTTATATCTATTACAAGAATTGCTAAGTCTGCTAAACTTCCCCCCCGCTTTCTTAAATTAGTGAATGCAGCATGTCCAGGGGTGTCAATAAATAAAAATCCTGGAATGTCTAATTTTATTCCTAAACTTTCTATCAAAGGGCATGCCCTTTTTAGTTGTTCTATGGGATATAATGTGAATGAGATTTTTTGAGTTATTCCTCCTGCTTCTTTTTCTTGGATATAACTTTCTCTAAGGCAATCTAAGATACTTGTTTTTCCATGATCTACATGTCCTACTACTGTCACAATTGGCTGTCTTATTTTTTTCATAAAAAGAATTAGGCTAGAGAGATTAAAAGGTTTTTGATTACAAGAGAAAATGGTTTTATTTTAATAACAGCTAAAAAAATATAAGAAATATTAAGAAAAAAAGGCGTCCGAAGCCAGCAAAGCAAAATCCGAAGACTAAACTTAAGCTGATTATTCCGCCTCTTTCTTAATAAAAAATAGTTGATTTCTTTATATTTAAGATTTTCTTACCACCCCAAAATTATAAAAATAGGAGATATTTGTTTATTATTAAAAATGAAAACAATCCAAGATTTAGAAGAAACTTATGATTTAGAATTAGATAAAGTTGTTTATGAAATTAAGAAAAAGAGTGCTAAATTGGTTTTGTTGCAATTTCCTGATGGACTTAAACCTTTTGCAACTGCTGTTGTGGATTATTTAGAAAAGAAAGTAAATGCTGAATTCCTAATTTGGCTTGGAAGTTGTTTTGGAGCTTGTGATACTCCGATTTTAGGAAAAGAAATTGGGAGAAAAGTTGATTTAGTTGTTCAGTTTGGGCATAATGAAATTTTACCCTCTTATTGATTTATAAAATTTCAGACATTTCAAAACATGAAATTTTTGAAACATAATGAGATGATTCCTAATTTTTAAATTCAAGATATTGTTTTGGTTTTTTAACTTTTATTAAATCAATTTCAGTTAGTGGTTCGTTTTTCTGCAGCGAGAATTATTGCTTTAAGCATTTCAGGATAAGAAATATTTATGTAGTTTGACATTTTTGCGAGATGACCATCCCAACACCATCCTGGATTTGGATTTGCCTCTAGAAGTTTTGGATTTCCCTGTGAATCTAATCTCCAGTCAAATCTTGCATAGTCTCTGCATTCAAGTCTTCTAAATAATTTTAGACAACATTCAATGATTAATTTTTCTGTTTTTTCAGGAAGATTTGCAGGAACTGATTTTACATTTGCGTATGGAGAGTCAGGAAGCCATTTTGCTTCATAACCACAAATAGATGGCAAGTCTGAGGGAATTTCAGAATAATCCTCTTTTGTTATTGGAAGTGTAATATAATTTTCAGGAGGATTTCCAACAATTCCCATTGTTAAATCTTCTCCTGTTAGAAATTCTTCAACAATTAATGGTTGATCATACCCCATTTTTTCCCTAATTTCTAAAATAGCACTTGTTAATTCCTCGACACTGGTTGCAACGCTTTTTTTAGTTATACCAAATCCAGAATCTCCAAAATTTGGTTTTACAATTACAGGAAAAAACATCTCTGGAGGAAGGGAAAATGAAGTATCTTCGGGATTTATAAAAAATGCCTTTGGAACAGGAATTTCCATTTCTTTTGCAATTCCCCTGACGAGAGATTTATCATAACAGAATGCAAGGCATTGAGGTCCTGCTCCTGTATATGGGATGTTGAGCATTTCCAAAATTGCAGGAACGTGAAGTTCTTTTCTTGCTTCGTTATCATAACCCTCGTCGCATAAATTCAGTATTAAATCTGTTTTTTCTGAAATCTGTTTCAGATCACTTATGAGGCTGTCATGTTTAGTTAAATATCTGAAATTGTATTCCTTAATCTGTTTCAGGGCGTTTTTTAATTGGTTTATTGTATTTAGATCATCTTCATCGAAGATATTGTCTGGTTTTATTTTGTCAGGTTTTGTGGGGTCCCCCATTATCACTATAACATTTTTTGTTTTTTGTTTCAAAATACATTTTTTTGGGGACCAATCTTTTTTTGCTTCAGCATAGATAATAATTCTCTGCTCCATCATTCCTAAATCTTGATTTCTTTTTGAATCAGAATTAATGTTTCCTAAAAACTTTATATTTGAAAATCCTGCCAATTCCAGAAGATTTTTTATATCCTCTATGGTGTATAATCTCTCTGCATAAAACTGGTCTGCTTTTATTCCGCTGTCTACTTTTATTATTACTTCTCTTGAAATTAATCTTTGACTGTCTTTTGACAAACACCTTTCTCTGCAGACCAAATAATTTTCATCTATCCATTCCCAAGATCTTGGTTTGAAATTATTTTTTATAAAATTTCCATCAGAGACATCAATTAAAATTTTTCCTTTTGGTTTTAAAATTCTTAAAACTCCTTTTAATACTCTCAGATCATCTTCTTTTGATTCAAAATATCCAAAGCTGTTTCCTAAGATCATTACATTGTCAAATGCATCTGAAGGGTAGGGGATTTTTCTTGCATCTCCTTCTCTAAAGTTGGAATAAATATTTTCTTTTCTTGCCTGTTTTTTAGCTTTTTGAATGAGGTAGTGTGAGAAATCCATTCCATAAACATTTGTAAATCCTCTTTTTGCAAGTTCAAGACTATGTCTTCCTTGACCACAGCACAAATCTAGGATTGTCTGATTTTTTTCTAAATTAAGAATTTTTATGAACTTGTTTATTTCTTTTTCTGTGATTGATTTATCTTCAACTATATCTCCATCGGTTTTTAGATAGTTTTCATTAAAGATAAATCTCCACCAGTCTGATCTTACATGATTTTCAAGATTGACAACAGGACCGAACGTAGTTTTGTTGTTTTGATTATTTTTAAGAGAAACTATTAAAGATTGCTGAAAATTATTTTTCTTTTTAATATGGAATTTCTCTTTTTTATTCCAGTTTAAATCAAAATCGCGTAATGGATCTTCTTCCATATTTTTAATAAGATTCTTATAGAAGTATTCTCTTTAAAAAGATTTCTATTTTTTCTCTTTTTTGTAATGATAAAAATGGTTGCAGACTGAAATTTTAATGGTTAACTTAGCAATTTCTTCTTCAGAATTACCCTTTAAATTTTAATCAAATTTACAACCACTTATTTAATAATAAAAATCCAACTAAGAATAATAAAATTCCTGCAATTAAGTGAAGCAATTTGATATTTCTTTCTTTCCATCCTGAGACATCTTCGATTCTTGCAGAACCATAATAAATTAATACTACAATAATTAACATCGGCAAGATAAATAATAAATTATAATACAAGAGCCAAGGAAGTGCTCCTAAAATTCCTAGTTCAGATAATAACCCAGAAGCGATGATATAAGGTCCTATTGTACATGGCAATAAAAAGAGTGTAACTAAAAATCCAATTATGAATGCTCCTGCAGGAGATGTAATTCTTTGGATTATTTTTTTTACTTTTGGTCTCATGAAGATTGGCATTTCTGTTGCAATTCCTCCTTTTTTATATTTAAAAAAATCTTTTATATTTAATGCTCCAATAATCATTGCGAGGATTGCTAAACTATTATAAATAATTCCAGAATTCTCTCTTAATAATCCTGCAAATGTTCTAAAAAATTGAATAATTACTGCTCCATAAAATAAATATCCAATATAAATTGATAGAACAAATGCAAACCCCCCATAAAGAACTTTTCTTTTTTTATCTGGATTTTGAATTAAAATTGTTATAAGAACCATTGTTAAAATTGCAATAGCACAAGGATTAACAGAATCTGCTAATGCAAGTGTTGTTATTCTCCAGAAATTTAAATCAATCATTTTAACATCCTGTTAATTCTTGTAACTTTTTAATTGATTGAACACCAATATATTTTTTTTCTTTTATAATCCATGTAGGAGTATGAGTAATTATAGAGCATTTTTCTTGTTCAAACCAACAATCAATTATATTTAAATATTTAGAGTTTTCTCCGAAAAGTTCTTCTTGTTTTTTACATGCATTGCACCCTAATTGAACATATAGTTGAGATTTTTGCCCAATACATTTCGCAATTTCTTCTGATGTTTTTTGGGAGGATTTATTCAAAATTATTATTGAAAGAATAATTACCCCCAAGATAATTAAGAGAGTCATCAAACCCCTTTTTTTCATAGATATTGTTATAGAAATATTCTTTTAAATGTTTTGATATAATCGGTTTTAATCTTTAATCTTAATTGCTTTTCCGTTTATTAATGCATCAGAAATTTTTTTTCTTCCAGATTTTAAAATTCTTGATAAGGTTGGCTGGGAAATATCCATTTTTTTTGATGCTTCTTCTTGAGCAGTTTCTTTTAAATCAATTAATCTAATTGCTTCAAACTCTGGGAGAGTTAAAGTTATTTCTTCTAAATGAATTAGGGGTATTCCAGCTGGTTTAAAGTAAGAAGAATTTGGTTGACCTCTAATTCTTCTTTTTTTACAAGGTCTTGACATATTAAAAAAAAGAAAAAAGATTATTTAAGTTCTTCTAATCTTTTTTCAATTGTATTTTTTTCATTTTCAAGGTATTTTCTTTCTTTCTCAGGAGAAAGATATCCCCTGTTTCTGAAGTTCCTACCTCTTCCAAAACCTCTACCACAACCTCTTCCATAAAGTGGTTCTGCTCCTTCGCAGTTTCCATTTTGTCTTCCTGTTTTAGGTCCTTCTCCATTTGGTCCTGTTCTATCTTTGTTTGGCATTTTAGTTTTTCTCCATATTTAGTTATGAATGTATATTCATAATACTATTTAAATGTTTCGTTTTGAATAAGTATTCAATAGAATTAATAATCAGGTAATTGTTCTTTATCTTCTTCTGATTTATCTTTTTTATCTGTTAAAGTTTCTTTTTTTGCAGGAAGTTCTTTTTCAGATTCTTTCATGTCTTCTTCAGAAATTGAGTTAATCATCTCTTTAAATTTTGGAAAATCTGCTGCCATAATTTTTACGCCTGATTTTGTAAATCCAGTATATCTATCACTTGTTACAAACTCTCTTATTGTAAGTCCTCTTCTATCATTAAAATCATCAATTCTAAACAAAATGTCTGTTGTGTCATTCTTGTTTATTTTCCCAATGTCTTTTTCCATTTTAATGATTGTTATTTGATATTTTTAAATATTTAGATTATTAATGCATTTAATATCTTAACCTCTTCAAGAGGTTTATCCATTGAATTTTTTGGAACTTTTGCTATTTTATCAATAATGTCCATTCCTTCAATCACTTTTCCAAAAACAGGATGTTTTGTATCAAGAAAATTATTATTTACAAGGTTTATGAAAAACTGACTCCCTCCTGTATCTGGACCTGAATTTGCCATTGATATTGTTCCCCTATTATTTTTATTATGGTTTGTGAATTCATCTTTTATTGTATATCCTGGTCCTCCAGTTCCTGTTCCTGTTGGATCTCCCCCCTGAATCATGAACCCATCAATAACTCTATGAAATATAACATCATCATAAAATCCTTGTTTAACAAGTTTTTCAAAATTCCCTGCTGTAATAGGCATGTCAGAATATAATTCTATCATGATCTCCCCCATATTTGTTTTAAGCAAGACTTTTGTATTTTTTGTATTTGTTGTCATTTTGAATATCCCCAAAAGGATAATTAAAATTATTAATAAAATTATCCATCCTTTTGAATTCATGAGTTAAAATATATTTAGAGATATATAAATTTTTTCTTATCTTTTTTAAATAATTTCTTTCACATGTTTGTAAATTTCATTTGAGATATCTTCTAATGATCTCATTTTGTTATTTGGTGCACAATCTATCTTTTTCCAATTATACATCTTATTCAGTTCTAAATATGCTTTTTCTGCTCTTTTTAGATGCTCTATGTTTCCTTCATGTCCATCTAATTTTATTGGCTTTTTCTGGTCTCTTTTTTTTCTTAATTCAATTGCAACATTTGTCGGCACATAAAGAAATATTGTGATATCTTCTTTTGGAATCTCTAATAATTCAAGTTCAAGTTTTTCTATCCATCTAAACATTTTCTCTCTACCATTCTTGGTTCTTATCTTTCCTCCTTGGTGGCCTTGATTTGCTTGGTAATATCTATCTGATGCAAGGTTTGTTCCTGAAGAAAGTATTCTTTCTATTTCTGGAGTTGCTGCTCTTCTATCCCCTGCATAATAAAGACAGGCAATTTTTGGATCAACTTTATCTGGATTTCCAAACCATGCTATATCTCCTTCACCAATACCTGATTTTCCGAGATAACATTGCCCAACAATTCTCCCAGCAGGAGTTTGATATCTTGGGAAACTCCTTGTTTTACATGGGATATTTTCAGAATTTAATCTTTTTACAAGAATTTTAGTTTGTGTTTCTTTCCCAGAAGAATCAGTCCCCTCAATTACTATTAATTTTCCTCTTTTCATTTAGTTTTCAGACCATTTAGAATAAGCAGAATTAAATTCTTCTTGAATGTCTTTTGCTACTTTCATAAAAGGTTGATTCCCATTTATAGTTTTTATTTTCCCTATGAAATTTACGTTTTCTTCTGCTATTTGAACAAGATTTTTGTATCTATTAATTTTATCTTGTATAAACATTTTATTTTTTTCAAATTTTTTTAATAATCTCTTTTTTTGAGGAATATTTTTCTTTATGGTGTTTAAATCCACATCCAAAAATAAAGTTAAATCTGGATTTATTCTTTTTATTTCTTTATCTGGAATTTCTTCAATTTTATTGTATTTTTGCTTCACATAATTTGAAAGCTTATATCTTTTACATAAAGTAATCCCTCCTATGTCAAGATTTTTTATTATTTTTCTTTGATGCCTCTTATTATAAATAGAAAGTTCTTCTCTCCCCTTTTTAGTTTTAATTTTTTTATTTCTCATTGGTTCGTGAGTCATGAAAAGATTATAGTGGTTTGGCAGATTTTTTAAATAAGAATATAGTAATCTTGTTTGTTTAGCTGTTCCACTCTCTTTAATCCCTTCTATAACAAAAAATAATCCTTTTTTCATTTTTATTTCTTAATATTTATTACACTGCTATGTCAAATTTAATTGAGGGGTGAGGTGAATAATCTTTTATTTCTGATTGAGCATATTTCCAATCAAAAATAGAGTTAAAATTATCTGTTTTAATTGAAGGTAATTTCTTTGGGACTCTTTTTAATTGTTTTTTTATTCCATCAATGTGATTTTCGTAAATATGAACATCTCCTAAGAAACCAATAAGTTTACCTTCTTTGAATTTACTTTCTTTTGCCAATAAATGTAAGAGAAGAGCATAACTAGCAATATTGAATGGCAATCCTAATACGCTATCTACAGATCTTTGATTCCATAACAAATTTAATTTTTCATTAATGAATGTAACTTGAAAACCATAATGGCAAGCAGGTAAAGCCATTTTGTGCAGTTCTAAAGGATTCCATGCAGAAACAATCATTCTTCTATCATTAGGATTCTTTTTTAAAGTTTGAACTAAATTATTTAGTTGGTTTACTCCAGAATATTTTTCATTAAGTCCATGATATTCTGCTCCAAAGTGATTCCATTGAAATCCATAAATTGGACCTAAATCTCTTTCTTTCATCATTTTTTCTTTTGTTTTTTTATCGTGCCCATAAGGAACTTTGGTGGGATTACACCATTCATCCCAGATATGGTTGTTATTATCTTGCAACCATTTTTTATCAGTTTTACCTTTGATAAAAAATTCTAATTCAGAAGAAACTAGTCTAAAAGGAACTTTTTTAGTTGTTAAAAGAGGAAAACCTTCAGACATATTATGCTCAAACATTGCACCAGCAATAGCAAGTGTATCAATCCCAGTTCGATTAGATTTTCTTTCACCTTTTTTTAAAATTTTTTCAATGATATTTAAATATGCCTCCATTAATTTCAAACAATTAATTATTTTATAAAGAAATATATAGTAAAAGATATATTTTAGTCTTTCATTTCTATTTTTATATTAACGCTTTTTGGAATTTGCATTCTCATTATGTGGTGAAGAACTTTTTCATTTGTTGGCAGATCAATAAGTCTTTTATGAATTCTCATTTCAAATCTGTCAAATGTTGCTGTTCCATCCCCACAAGGAGATTTTCTTGTAGTTATTTTAAGTTTTTTTGTTGGAAGCGGGATTGGTCCATGCATGACTATTCCTGATTTTTTAGCTATTTCTTTAATAGAATCACAAATATCATTGAGTGTTTTTATATTCGTGCTGTTAAGTTTTATTCTTGCTTTAGGCATAAGGATAGGATTTGAATTTGGTTTATAAATATTTTCATTGCAAGTTTAATTTTTTAATAATCTTGGTAGATGAGAGGAGTAAAAAATATTTGTGTCTATAAAATTTTTAGTGCTAAAAGTATACCTATAATGATTATTATTCCTGCTCCGATTCTTTCTGGATGTGGGAATCTTTTTAATTTGTCAGATAAAAAGTGAGCTATGATTAAAGATACAAACGTGGCTATTAGAACTCCTATGCAGATTGCTAACCAAGAGCCTTTTGCCATTATTATATTGGAATAGGCTATTATATCATCAATTCCTGTGGCAAAAAAGAGCATCATACCCAATCCAATAAATTTTATATTGTTATATTCTGGTGATTGTGAGCGTTTTAGATGTTTCTTTAAGTTTGAGAAATGGGTTTTACCCTTATGTCTTGACCATTTCCCATGAGAAAGCATGATTATCCCCAAGGTAACTAATACTGCCCCCCCTATTAAGTGTCTAGATGGTAAAGATTCCATTAATGAACCAGCAAAGATTGCTATCCCAAGTGCAATAAAAGTTCCTAATATTATCCCAAAAGAAATTAATCTTTTTTGTTTTTTTCTCCCGTTTTTTAAGTAAGAACCAGCATATGCCACTGTATCATCTATACCTGTTGCAAAAAAGGCTATAAATCCAATTCCTAAAAGTATAAGTGTTTCTATTAACCCCATTTTTTAATTTAACTCTTTCATTCTTTTTAAAATTTATGTTTAATTTTTTAGATATAAAGAAGAGGATTATTCTTCAATTTCTTCTTCAGATTTTGGAGCTTCTTCTAATTCAAATAAAGAGAATATAAAATCAAAAAATCTTAAGATTACTTCAAGGATGATTATAAACCCCAGGTAATAAAGTATTTGACTAAAAAAGCTCGGGATTTGACTTAAGTGGTTTATGATTTTTTCAACATATTGAGTTTGTGAAAATGAATTTGGATTAAGAACTGTTATTGCAAGTAAAGTAAGTGGCAACATTTTTGCAATTTCTCTAGATAATTCTTCTTTATAATAAGAAGTCATTCTAATTGCTGCGATTATTGTTGCTGAAATAATTAATATTAAAGAGAGGTCTTGGTTTTGAGTTAAGAGCATTAAGAATAAAGTAAATATTGCAAACCAAAAGAAAATTAAAAATGGCAAGATTATAATATATTCTACAAAATGAAGGGCTCCTGCAAATAATTTTGTAAAAAGAGGATTCTTGGATTTATTGTATTTGTTAAGATTTAATCCAAAGACATTTTTTGTAGAAATAAATCTATAGAATTTCCAGATAAAAACAGAATAGATTACTATTAATAAAACAAGGATTAAAAAATTAAAAAAATTACCTGCAAATGGTGGAAGAGATGCAATAAATTCATTGTATATCCCAATAAGTTCTGTTCCAAAATTTCCAATCACCCCTACCATAGATTAAATTATGGATTGTTATTTATAAATATTTCATTATATGAAATGGTATTGTTAATAAGATTTAAATAGAATGTTTTTTTAATTTTATTATGATTGATATAAAGCTTATTCGTGAGAATCCTAAATTAATAAAAGAGAATATTAAGAAAAAATTTCAAAATGAGAAAATTATTTTGGTTGATAAAGTTAAAGAATTAGATGAAGGATGGAGAAAGTTGAGGTATAAGGAAGATGGATTGAGAAGTGAAAGAAATAAGATTTCTGAACAGATTAATCAAGCTAAAAAACAAAAAAAAGATTCTTCTGATTTGATAAAAAAAGCTAGATTAATTCCTATTAATATTGAGAAACTTCAAGTTAAAAGAAAAAAACTTGAAAAGGGAATTGAAGAAATTATGCATCAGATTCCAAATATAATTCATAAGTCAGTTCCAATTGGAAAAGATGAAACTGAGAATAAAGTAATAAAAAAAATAGGGAAACCAAAAAAATTTAATTTTAAAATTAAGAATCATGTGGAGTTGGGAGAAGAGTTGGGAATGCTTGATTTTGATGCTTCTGCAAAAGTTTCTGGAAAGGGATTTTATTATCTAAAAGGAGATTTGGCTTTGTTAAATGCTGCTCTTATAAATTTTGCCAGAGATTATATGGTGAAGAAAGGTTATGAATATGTTGAGACTCCGTTGATGTTGAATGAAAACTCAATTTATGCTTCTATGGATAAGAAAGCTATTGAGGATTCAGTTTATTCTATTGAAGGAGAGGATCTTAATTTGATTGGCACTGCTGAGCAATCTCTTTTAGCAATGCATTCTGGGGGGGTGATTTTAGAATCAGATTTACCTAAGAAATATTTTTCATATTCAATGTGTTTTAGAAAGGAGATAGGAGCTCATGGGATAAATGAAAAAGGTTTGTGGAGAACTCATCAGTTTAATAAGGTTGAACAATTTATTTTTTGCAAGCCAGAAGATTCTGAGAAACTTTATGATGAGTTACTTAAAAATTCAGAAGAAATTTTGAAAAAGTTAGAGTTGCCTTATAGAATTCTTCAATTATGTTCTGGAGATTTAGCTGATTGGAAACATCAGAGTGCAGATTTAGAAGTTTACAGGCCTACAACAAAAAGTTATGGAGAGGTTGTATCTTTGAGTAATTGCACTGATTATCAAGCTAGAAAATTGGGAATAAGGTGTTCTGATAAAAAAGGAAATCGGAGGATACTTCATACATTAAATAATACTGCTTTAGCAACTTCAAGGATTATGGTTGCTATTATGGAAAATAATCAGCAAAAAGATGGTTCAATTAAGGTTCCAAAAGTTTTATGGGGGTATATGAATGGAAAAAAAGTTATTAAAAGAAACTGATGATTTTTTTAAAAAATTTAAGGTAAATGTGGTTAAAGATGATAAACTTAGTAAAGTTCATGAGGAAATTCTTAAGAAAATGAGTGAAGAAGAATATCCTTTCCCAGTGGGTCATAAATCTAATTTAGAAAGAGCAAAGACTTATTCTGGATTAGTTAATCAAGTTGTTGGAGCTGAGTGGGATAGAAATTACTAATAAGATTAAAAAGAATAAACTGGATAAATGGGCCAGTGCTTGTTATTTTATCTCTTGTTTTTGTGATGATTTTCTATTATTTAATTAGATACATAATTAGCAAATTAAAAAGAAGGCAATAGTCTCTGAGATTTATTGTGGATTAAATAAAAATTAGAATATATAATCTATTAGATAAATCCTTATAATCTTATTTTTTATTATTTTTCTATGATAATTAAGACTAAAAAACAAAATGCTGATGGGCTAGTGAGGCTTGAAACTTCTGGAGAGCTTAAGGAAATAATGATTAATGAAGATTTTCTACATCCAAACTCTGCTTCTATTGCACTTTGTTTTAGAGGAAAAAATAGTTCTGGGATAATTGAGCTTACTCCAAAGGAGATTGAATTAATTAATAAGGAGATTGCACCAAAATTACACATGCTTAAAGGAGTGAAGGTTCTGAAATTTAAGAGATGATTAGGAAGTTTTATAAATAATTTTTCTGATGTTTAGGTATTGATTAAGCCTACGTGGTCTAACGGCTATGACTCATCCCTGTCGCGGATGTAACCCGGGTTCGACTCCCGGCGTGGGCGTTTTTTTCTTTGTGAAGGATTTTTATTTGTTTTTTAAGACGCCCATCATTTTTGTACGTCCACAACAACAAAAGATATTTAAATGGTGTAGACGTATAGAATACCATGGTTTATACAGAAATAAAAGAAAAAGATGGAAAGAAATATTATTATCGAGTTTTATCTGTGAGGAAGAAAGGAAAAGTAACTAAGAAGAGAATTTATCTGGGTGCGAATCTTGAAAAAAAAGAATTAAGTGGAAAAGAGAAGACAGCAGACAAAGAGTTAATGTTACTTTCTACATTGTTAAATGAAAAAGAAAAAAAAGAATTAGGACAGATAAAAAAGAAATATCTTAGACTTCCAAAAGAGAATAGAGATAATCGTTATGAATCTTTTGTTTCTTTATTTACTTATGATTCTACCAATATTGAAGGGAATACATTAACTTTACAAGAAACTTCTCAACTTTTATTTGAAAATATCACTCCAAGGAAATCTTTAAGGGAAATTAATGAAGTTATTAATCATAAAAAATCATTTGATTTTATTATAAAAGAAAATAAGAAAATTTCAAAGGAATTAATTTTGCAACTACATAAATTAGTTGTCCAAAATACTTTAAGAACAGAACTTAAAAATCAAATTGGAAAATATAGAACTTTGCAAGTTTACATTAGAGGAACTAAATGGCTTCCTCCAAAACCAAATAATGTATCTAAAGAAATGGCTTCTTTGCTTTCATGGTATTCTAAAAATAAGAAAAAACTCCATCCAATAATTTTAGCTTCATATTTTCATTCTGCTTTTGAGACAATTCATCCTTTTGTTGATGGAAATGGAAGGGTTGGAAGGCTATTAATGAATTTAATATTACACAAACACAATTTTCCGATGATTAATATTCCTAACAAAGAAAAATATAAGTATTACAAAGCTCTTGAAGCTTCACAACTAGAAGGAGACTTAAGGCCTTTGGTTAAATTATTACTTGGTTTTCTAAAGAAAGAGGAGATTCTTTTTTAGGATTTAAGATTTATAATTTTAAACTCCCCCAATGCTATCGGCGTGGGCACAACATTTAAAGAGAATTAATTCTTGTGATTACTACTTAACTATTCACTAGCAAAATTAGAATTCCATTCAGTCTTTTTAGGAGGATTGTTTTTTAGAATATCATCTCTCCATTTTTCATCTGTTAATCTATCATTCATTGGATGCTTAAATTCATAATAAGTCATTACAGGTCCTGCGCCAATTAAAATTCTTCCATCAGGAACTTTGTAAGATACAACAATTAAATCAACATAACCAACTCCCTCTTCTAGAACCTTTCCACTATTTCCATCAGTATGTACATCTGCAATTATTGTTGTTTTTCGAGCTTTATCATCAACGTCTGCAATAACTCCTTTTAACTGTTTTCCAAAATTCTTAATAAAATTATAATCCTCTTGGGTTAATTCTTTATTTTCCAATTCATCTTTTGAAATTTTAACTAATCTTTCTAAAATTCCCTCAAGACTTTCTAATCTTGCTTTAGAATTTTCATCAAGAACATTCATTCCATTTAATCCTTTATTAGTCATTCTTGTTAATGCTAATAATCTATTATAAAACTCTGGAACAGGCTCAACATAACCTACCACTTCTGGTTCTATAGGTATACTAGTTATTCCAGTCATAGTATAACTTTGTTTTGCATATAAAATTGTATCATGCCTTAATTCAGCCCAAGAAGCTAATGCTGTTGTTAATTCCTTATCCTGCCATGCTTTAGTCTGCATAAAAGTAGGATAGCCATTTCCAAATTCTTTTAATAAAGGTTTAAGAGAATAAAGCCATGCCCAATAAAGATTTTTATTCCATTCCTCAACACCAAATTCATTAAATTCTTTTTCTAATTCAGTAAATTTCTCGTTATAATTTTTATAATTATCATCATCCAATTCTTTTAATAATTCCTTTGCTCTTTTTGAACCTAGTAAAGCCATAACATCTAGACCACGTGGAAAAACTCTTGCAACTATTTGCCCTTGAGGAGTATCTATTAACCCAGAAGTAAATGGTTTTTCATTCCAGGTATCTGGAGTCAAACTAAGATGTTTATTAACATAACCAAAGACTAAATTCTGAAACATATAAGAATCTGGAATAAATCTTTGCCCCATAAATCTAAATCCTTTTGTATTTTCTAGACATTGATCAGCTTGTTCCGATGTAAACGGAGGTGGAATCCCACATCCCCCATCATCCCCAAAACCAGTCCCTCCATAAATTGCGGGAGGCTGATATTCTGCAAGCTTAGCTTTTAATTGCCCTATTGTATCTTCATTCATATCATTAGCATCGAATGAGCTACCAAATACACTCTTCATTGATTCAGTATATTCATAAGGCCCTAAATCATCAGATAATCCCACATAAAAAGCAGTTACACTATAGATTCTATCCCACTTGTTCATAATATCTTGATTCCCCCCTAGCTGTGAAGCAATTAAACTCGCACTCATTGTTTGAATTCTCGCTTCTTTTTCACCATCCACAGGAAATAGAGCCCCTTTTAATAACATACTAATTCTTCCATGCCACATAAATCCTTTAAAATAATTTTTTAATTTTTCACTTCTTGTATAATGTCCTCTAGGAATATATTGAGAATAATCTTCTGTATATTTAAATATTGGAGATCCTTCAAAAACAGAATGTGCATCTATAAGTTCTAATTCTTTATCAACATCCTCTTTTACAAAATCAGGAACAGTAAAAATATATTTATCTAATTCTTCCTTTGTAAAGAAAGCAGTTTTATCTTGACTTTGACATTCCCAATCTCCTTCATCACATTCTTCCATAACTTGGTCAGATGTTGGTTGAAATAAACTTAGTGCAACAGCAAAGTAAGCAACATTATTCTTAGCAGCTTCTTTTAAATCTCCAGAAGCACTATTATAACTTTCAATTGATTTCTCTAATAATTCTTTATCTATATCCCATATAGCATCATAAAATTCCCTTTCTTCTATTTGTCTAAGAGTTTCATCAAATTGAATATGGTAAAGATGTAATAAAGAGTCAGATGTAATAAATATTGGAATTTCTTTATCTTTAAGAGTATTATAGGGGGATGTTATGAATTCTTCATTTTGATTAAATGGATTTTCTATAACAACAAAACCATTTTGTTTTAAAAGATTATTTGCATTATCACTCAAACTTATTTTAGTGGAAAAATCATTAAAGTTAGAAACATCAGAATTTTTCAAAGGGAGATTATATGCTAAAGCATTCAAGTCGATACTCAAAGCATCTAAAGCATAATGCTTTGTTATAGAAGCTTTTTCAGATGCTCCAGTTAGAATAATCGGCTCAATATCTATATTTCCATTATTAGTATACATAAAGCCACCTGGTTTATTCAATAAATTATATCCTACAAAAATCCCAACAATAATTAAAATTCCAACAATTATAATTAACCAAATTTTAGGACCACCACTTTTTGAGAAGTTATCCCTCTCAATCTGATTATTAGTGTTCTCCATAATATCTATTAGAATAGATAACTTATAAATCTTGTTTTAGATGCAATTTTATTTGAAGTTATTAGGATTTGATAGATTTAAATTTTCCTAAAATCCAAAAAATATTTAAACTAAATTATTCTAATAATCTTACTTAACTTCGGTTAAGGTTATCTGACTTCGGTTAGATAAGGGGGGATGTGGATTTCGGTTTATGTCTTCCCATTTATCTTCTTTTAAATTATAACTCCCCCAATGCTATCGGCGTGGGCGTTCTCACAACATTTAAAAATATCCAACCCCTAAAATAAACATGGCAAAAAAAAGAGGAAAGAGGATTTTAGTTGCAGTAATTTCAGCAGCTGCTGGAGGAGTTCTTGGTTCGTATGTCGGGGGATGGATTAACCCCGAAGTATGGGTAAGAGTTCTCGGAGCTTTTGTTGGAGCTGTTGCTTTAGGTACTTTAATTCCTATGTTATTATTTAAGAAGAAAAAATAAAACTCCCACCACTATATCGGCGTGTGAGTAGTACCTTTTAGAAATAACCAAAAATCATACTTTTAGTAAATAATCAAAGAATTATTGTTTTTTTGCTTTAATTTTACCACAAGCTTCTTTCTGTTCACATTTATTACAAATACCTGAATTTTTGGACCATTCTTTTGTTCCAAAACAATTTTTTTCAGACTGTTTTTTTTTCAATTTACTTTTAACCATTAAAAATACCCTCACTCACCCTTTATATATCATTATGTTTAACCAATCTTCTAAATTGCTATTTATGTATGGATATTTTTCTAATCCGAAACTTATTTAAACTCTTTTTTCCTAACAAAATCGTCTAACTTCGGTTAGATAGGGGAGTTATGGACTTCGGTTTATTTCTCTCCGTTTATATTCTAATAATAAATTTTTTGTTCTGTTATTTTTGGAGTTAACGTTTATTTAATAAACTCTTACTTCTTTAAGTTTTTATGACAACAAAACGGCAGGCACGTTCAACGAAAAAATTAAACAATCTTAAGAAACAGAGGGGCAAATATCCTTTGTTATTGAAACGGGTAATTGAAGTTTCAGATATTGTTTTAGAAATTCTTGATGCGCGGTTTTCGAAAGAAATGCAAAATAAAGAAATTGAAAAATTGATTAATGATAAAGGCAAGAAGATAATTTATGTTTTGAATAAGTCTGATCTTACGCGAAAACGAGATCAGAGGTTGAATCCAAGAGTTTTTGTTTCATGCAAAAATCAAAAGGGTGTTACTAAATTGAGAAATAAAATTAAAGAAGAAGCAGCAAAAATAAGAAAAATAGGAGAATTTAATCGTGTTCAGGTGGGAGTTATTGGGTATCCTAATACTGGAAAGAGTTCTTTGATTAATCTTTTAATTAGAAAAACTTCTGCGAAGACAGGGGCAGAGGCTGGATTTACAAAAGGGATTCAAAAATTGAGGCTTACTGAAAACATACAATTATTAGATTCCCCAGGGGTTATTCCTACTGATGATTATTCTATGACAAATGAGGATAAGATTACACAACAGGTGAAATTTGGGGGGAAATCTCATAATCAAGTTAAGAATCCAGAGTTTGCGCTTAATGAAATTGTAAAGAGCAACAAAAAAGAATTGGAAAAATTTTATAAAATTGAATTCAATAATGCAGAGGATTTAATTGAAAAGATTGGTAAGAAAAAGGGTTTTTTGAAAAAGGGTGGTGTGATTAATTCTGATCGAGCTGCGAGAGCAGTTTTGAAAGATTGGCAGTTGGGGATTATTAAAGTATAATGGAAAAACAGAGTAATGATATAATCCCAGAATGGTTGGCGAAGAGTTTCTAATCTTTTCATCTTATTTGTTAAAAGGGAAAAGTATTAATAAGTAGGCAAATTAATGAATTGATGAAATCAAAAATAAAATCTTTAAGCAGAACAGAGCAACAAACAAATATTATTTTTGAAATGGATAAACAGATTATAAAGAATATTGAAAAAACATTTCAGAAATTAAAGCCCAATTTTAAATTGTCAAATTATAAGAAGAAATATGGAGATAAAATTCTTGAAAATTTTTGGGAATTAAATAAAAAAACTGAAGACTTTAATTTTACACTTGTTGCAAAAAAAGATTTTATTAAATTGAAAATAAAGGCAAGTTTGGATTTCATGAACAAATTTTTGAAAATTCAAGAAAAGTATACTGAATTTTCAGAATTATCACCTAAAGTCAAAGCTAAATTTCAACGAAGGAAATTTAAATTTTTCTGAAGCAATTTCGTTTAATCAGCGAGGTTATGCAGAAGAGTTCATTTCTCTCTACAACTTTCCCAGTATTCATTTTTTTCTAAATTTGCTTTGAAGTGACTTTCTCCCTTCATTCTAAATTTCCAATAGACTATTTGACCTTGAACAGTATTTATTCTCCAAGCAACTTTTTTTAAAGCTCTTTTAGCAGCTCCTTTTTTTTGAGGAGATGTTTTAGGGTCTTTAAGTTTTGCTTCCTCTTCTTTTTTCCATTCTAAAACTTCTTTTATTTCTTCTTGAATCTCTTTATATCTTTTTTCAATTTCCTCTTTAGTTAGGGGGGGATTTTTTGGGTGAGGATAATATTTCTGAGCCATTTTTATCCTATGTTTTTTTTATTTAAATATCTTTTTAGAGAATATCTATAAAGAAGAGGGATTTTAAAATGTAAGAAAATGAAAAAACAATGGTGTGTATATATTCTTGAATGTATGGATGGTTCACTTTATACTGGTGTGACAAATGATGTTGATGCTCGGATGAATGCGCATGCAGAGGGGAAAGGAAGCAAGTATGTTCACAAAAAAGGTTTTAAAAAATTGCTTCGAGCTAAGTTGTGTAAAGATAAATCTGATGCTTGCAAATGGGAGTATGCAATAAAAAAATTACCGAGGAAAGAAAAGTTAGATTGGTTTGATTGAATTAGAAATTAAAAAATCCAAACCCACAACCTTATAAACCCTAAAATTTGATTAATTGTATAACAAACAGTTAGTGAGTCTTGAGCAATAAAATGTTTTGAATGACTTACGCTCAAGAAATATTTCTTGAATATTTTTTGTTAGTTGATATTATTAAATATAGGAGAAAAATAAAAAATGAAAGGAAAAGTAAAGTTTTTTAATCATGAAAAAGAATTCGGCTTCATAGTCGGAGATGACGGAAAAGATTACTTTGTTCACAAATCCGGTTTGCAGGGCGATTCAATGATAGAGGAAGATGATTCAGTTGAATTTTCTGTAGAAAAAGGAGACAAGGGATTAAAGGCAGTTAAAGTATCAAAGGCATAATTTCTTATTGTAATTATAGAATTCTTAAAATGGAAAAGTTCACAAGATTAGGATTAAGTAGAGAGTTAACAGATGTTCTGAGACAATCTGGTTTTAAAGAACCATCTGAAATTCAAGAACAAGCAATACCTATAGCATTAGCTGGAAAAGATATTATTGGAGGTTCTGCAACAGGAAGTGGAAAAACTTTAGCTTTTGCATCTGCAATTATAGAAAACCTAAAACCAAACAGAAAAATTCAGGCTTTAATCTTAACCCCCACAAGAGAACTTGCAGAACAAGTTGCAACTTCAATAAGAGATTTTGGTAAAAATAAAAATTTAAATGTTTTGGCTGTTTATGGTGGAGTAAGAATTGAAAATCAGATGAGGAAGCTTTATTCAACAGATATTGTTGTTGGAACACCAGGAAGAATTATAGACCATATAAATAGAAAAACATTAAGATTAAATGATGTTAAATTCCTTGTCTTAGATGAAGTAGATAGAATGTTTGATATGGGGTTTAGCAAAGATGTTGAAAAGATAATTAATGAATGTCCTAAGGAAAGACAGACTATGATGTTTTCAGCTACAATTTCTCCAGACATTGATTATTTATCTAAAAAATACACAATAAATCCTTCTGAAATATCTGTAAAATCATATATTGATTCTTCTAAATTGAAACAGATTTATTATGATGTTCTTGATAATAAAAAATTTTCATTATTAGTACATTTATTAAAACAAGAAGAATCAACTTTTGTTTTAGTTTTCTGCAGTACACGAAGAAATGTGGATTTTGTTACTGACAATTTAATAAGAACAGGGGTTAAAGCAAAAGCCATCCACGGAGGTCTTGATCAAAAAAAGAGATCAAGGGTTTTAGATGAATTTAAGAAAAAAGGAATGGGGGTTTTAGTTTGTACAGATGTTGCTGCACGTGGTTTAGATATTGAGAGTGTAAGTCATGTATATAATTATGATATCCCTAATGATTCAAAAGATTATATTCATAGAATAGGAAGAACTGCAAGGGCAGGGAAGCAAGGAAAAGCAATAACTATCCTGGCCAGTAGGGATTATGAAAAATTTGGGATTTTAATGCAATCAGAAGAAATTAAAATAAATCCTGAAAAGGTACCTGAACTTGAAATTGTCAGAATAAGAATAGATTCTGGAAGGAGTAATAATCGGTTTAGCAGAGGGCCACGAAGATCATTTGGAGGGGATAGTAGAGGACCAAGAAGATCATCTGGAAGAGATTGTCCAAGAAGTTCTAATCAAAATTCATATAATAAAAGACCAAATTCAAGAAGGCCTTTAAATAAAAGAAGAAATAATTTTGGAAACTCTAATAGACATAGAAGATAATAAGGGGGGGATATAAAGTTTGGAGTGGGTATTTAATTTATAAATCTTTTAAAACATATTCTCAGATGATAGGGTGGTTTGAAAAACATAATAAGATATCTTGGGTAATTACAATTATAGGAGCGATAGCAATTTTTTATATTTCTTCTTTAAGTTTTAAAGGGGGAGGGGGACCTGGAATTATGTCTATACTTTATCATATTCTTGCTTTTTTTTGTTTTGCGTTATTTTTGTTGATTTCTTTAGTTAAAGGAAAAGAAAAATATTCTCTTTTTATTTTAGGTATTATAATCTCAATAGCATATGGAATTTCTGATGAGATTCATCAATTTTTTGTTCCAGGAAGATATTGTTCTTTTTCAGATGTTGGATTGGATAGTGTTGGGATAGTTTTTGCCTTTATGATTTATTTTATTTCAGTTAAGTATAGAAGAAATATTTCTAGTTTATCTTGATAATATTTTAAATTCTTTTTTTAGTAATACTATATGCTATCGCTGAAGATGTGACTGCTGTTAAAATTATAATAATTAAATTTGCTGCATTCTCATCAAAAGAGATTAATGCTGTTTTTAGAGCATAAACTCCGAATATAAGCATTACAAAATAAAATATTACTTTTGATATTAAATCCCATCCAGTAACTTCTGCATCTTCAATAACTTCTCTGAGATAAATTGCAATTGCAAATCCTATTGCAAGTAAAACTAATGCTCCAACAAATGCTGGGATTGTTATTAAGATATTTGTAAAAAAGTTTGTTAGCAAAGGGATATTTAACTGATTTAATCCAATGCTAAGGAAGATTATGTATATTGACCATTTTATTACAACTAAGAATAAATCAATAAAACTTCCTCTAATTTTTTTATTTAATTCAAGCTTTTGTGAAATTTTTTTTAGTCCAATATTTATTATTTTTCCGAGAAACACCCCTAAAAGGATTATTACTATGGCTATTACTCCTTTAATTATTACTTGATTAAAGTCTACTGTTGTCAGGGGGTTATATTCTGAAAGCAAGTCTTGAAGTCCCATTTTATATTTTTATATGGTTTTTATGGTATTTAAAGGTTAATTATTTGAATTCTTTTTTTAGTTCTATTGATACTTCTTTGAATTCTTTTGGATTAAGATTTTTCCAAATTATTTTTTTATTTTTGTCTTTTGGGATTATATGAAAATGGACATGAGGAATATATTGGTCAGCTCCTTCCCCGTTGTTTAATAAAACATGGCAAGCTCCATATTTTTTCTTTAGGATTTTGGTGGCATGAGTTATCTTTAACATAAGTTCATTTAATAATTCTTTTGGGATTTGGTCTAAAAATTCATAATGTTTTTTTGGGATTATTAATAAATGAGTTTCTTTATTATTGTCTGGAACACTTAAAAAAGAATAAATCTTTTTTGTTTCTAAAATTGGAATTAGAGGGTATTGTTTTTTCCATTGATGATTTTTTGATTTTCCAGATATAAAATCACAAAATATACATTTCATAATAATGTTAAAAAAAGGCTATATTTAAAAGTTGTTAAAATTTCAAATTATTAATGGTAAGAATAATAAATAAAACTAAAAAAGATTATTATTGGGATTCTGTTCCAAAAAATGTTTTGCAAGAAGCAAAAAAAAACTGGAAAAAATCTGTAAAACTTATGAATAAGTCAGATTATTTGAAAGACTATATTTTGAATGAAAATTTGAGGGGAAAATTAGCTGATTTTATGGAAAAGAAATTAAGAATCTCTAAAAAAAGTAAGATATTGGATATTGGTGCAGGGATGGGTGCTTTGACTATTGCTTTATCTAGGAGATTTAATGTTTCTGCAACAGATACAAATCCTTCAACCTTGAAATTTGTTAAGTATAGAGCTGAACAAGAAAAAGTAAATCTCACTTTGTATAAGGTTCCTCAATTGCATAAAGGAATTCCTTTTAGAGAAAAATCATTTGATGTAGTTGTTATGAATGGAGTTTTAGAGTGGGTTGCAAAAGGAGTAAAGGGGGATGTGAGAAAAATACAAGAAGATGTTCTTAAAGAAATTTTCAGAATTATTAAACAAGAAGGTTTGTTTATTTTTTCTATAGAAAATAGATTAGCATGCGATTGGTTTAAAGGAAAAAAAAGTCATAGCTCTGTTAAATACATAGATTTATTTCCGCGCTGGATTGCAGATAAGATTTGTTTAATGAAAAAAGGAGAAAAATATAAAACTTATATTTATTCAAGAGGGACTTATGAAAAAATGTTAAAAAAAGTGGGATTTAAAGATATTAAATTTTATACAGCTTATCCTAGTTATCAAAAACCTAAAAAAATTGTTCCAAATAAAAATCTTTTTGTTAATAGTTTTATAATTGTTGCGAGGAAATAATTATTTTTTTGCAAATTCTAATATTTCTTTAGCTGTTTTTTCCCAAGAATATTTTTCTGCTTCTTTTCTTGCTTGTTTTCCCATTTTTTCTCTTAATTTGTCGTCGGATAAAAGCAAGTCAATTTTTTCTGCCATTTCTTTTTCATCTTTAACAAGAAAGCCTGTTTTTCCATTTTTAATTATTTCATCTGACGCTGTTATTATTTTTTTACCGTCTGGTTTGAAAGCAATACAAGGAAGACCTGATGCCATTGCTTCGAGGAGAACAAGACCAAAAGGTTCATAATTTGATGGAAGAATAAAGATCTTGGTTTTTGAATAATATTTTTCAGGTTTGTTTGTTTTCTTAAGGAATTTAATATCTTCCTTTCTTTTTGATTTGTGTACTATATTTATAATCTCTTTTTTTTCTGGGCCTTCTCCAACAATGAGGAGTTCCCCCCCCTTTATTTTTGAAAATGCAGAAACTAACGATTTTATGTTTTTTTCGGGAGCTATTCTTCCTATAGATAAAATAAAATTCTTTTTATTTTTTGTTGGTTTAAATTTTTTTAGATCTATTCCAGGAGGGATAACTTTGATTAGCTTTTTTACTCCTAATTTATTTTGAACTTGTCTTTTTATATCTTTGCTTAAAGTTATTAATTTTACATTTTTAATAGAAGTATTCATCTCAGTTTTCATCGATTTTATTTGTTTTTTGGTATAAAATAATTCAGAAAGACCTTTCAAAGCAGGAATAATATTAATTATTTTCTTTCCTTTGAATTTCTTTTTTAGGGGATTAAGGAGGGTGTGACCTTTTGTTATAATTATATCATATTCATCTTTGTTTAATTTTTTAATTTCTTTTTCTGCATTTTTTCTAAATGATTCATAGTACTTTTGGATGTTTTTATTTTTTTTTGGTTTTTTGAATCTTATTAATTGGATTCCTTTGAATGTCTCTTTTTTAATTTTTTTTCCTCCAGCCAAAATTGTTACTTTATGTCCTAATTTTTTGAATTGTTGTGAAAGGTTTGCAATATAAATAACAACTCCGTTGAGGTCTGGATAAAAAAATGTATTTGCTAAAAGAATTCTCATTTAAAATAAACTCCTTTTTTTAATTTTTTTAAAATATAATCTCTATTTTTGTTCATTTCTTTGTGATTTTTAATTGACATGTTTTTATGGATTCTATAATAATATAGTGCTTTTCCTGACAGAGAAGTAAACTTATATTCTTTCCCAATCATTTGGAATATAAGGTCATAGTCTTGAGTTCTTTTTAATTTTGCATCAAATTTACAATTTTTGAAAATTTTTCTTTTAATCATCATATTTGCAGAACCAAAAGCACCTTTTAATCCTAGAAATTCTCCAACTCTAATATCTTTTAGATTTTCTTTTGCCCTTTTTTTCAAGATTTTTTTTAAATTTTTACCTTTTACTTTTATTGGAGTATTGAATCTATTATCTTCTCCAAAAAGACGCAATATCCCATAAACAATATCTGTTTTGGGGTTTTTATCCATAAATTCTGATTGTATTTTTAATTTGTCTTTGTTATATAAATCATCTCCATCCAAAAAAGCAATATATTCCCCCCTTGTATGTTTAAGGGCTTCATTTAATCCTCCTGAACGATATTTGTTTTTTTTGAGTTTGATAACTTTAATCCTATTATCTTTTGTGGAAAAACTTTTTGCAATTTTTAAGGTATTATCTTTAGAATTATCATCTACTAGTATAATTTCAAAATCTTTCATTGTTTGATTTAATACAGAATCAATTGCTTCAGCTAAAAATTTTTCTTCATTATACACAGACATAAGAACTGATACTTTTACTCCCTTGCATTTCATTATAATCCCTCTATTATGCTTAAAATATTTTCACTGCTTTCACTTTTATCTTTGAATTTTTTAATTGCAGAGTTTATTTTTTTGAGATCTCTTTTTTCTTTTTCTCTAATAAATTTTAGTCCTTCATTTAGAGATTTAACCCACATCTCTTTTCTTTCATTTTCACTTGGGACAGGGATGTTTTCGTTTCCGAATAATCCTGTTTTACCTTCTTTTACGAATTCATCATATGCTTTTTTTATCCATTTAATAGCACCATTTTTATTTCTATCATAAACTAAGCAGAAAAAAGTAAGAATTGATTCATAGATATATTCTTTTGGATTTATTCTTGCCCCTGTATTTTCTTGAGGATTATCACATATTTGCATAGCTTTTTTTAATGAAATAACTTTGTCTAATTTCTTAAACCAATCGATTCCTATAAATTTTTTCCCTGTTTTTAGACCATAAGCACCATGGACACAATGAAATTTTGGATCTGGCTGAAAGTAAATAGAATACCCATTTTCATTAATTCTACATCCAAATTCTCTGTCTTCCATTCTTTTTAGAAGATGTTCTGGGAATCCTCCAACTTCTTCAAAGACTTTTTTTGAAATGAGAGCGATAGTATTGAGATTTAAAATTTGAAAAGGATTTAATATTTGTAATTCTGAATTTAAGAATTTTTGTGAATTAAATTCTGGTTTTAAATATTCTTCTGGAAAAGCATCTTTATTTGATTTATGGATTCCTTTAATAAAATCTAAAAGCCCTATTTCCTTTTTTGGTGATACCTTGGATGGAAGTGTTGACCTATTATATGTTGGGATATTAACTGCGCCAAGTTTTATTCCTTTTTTTTCTAATTCCTCAAAAGTATAAACTGCTCCGAAAATAGTGTAAGGAGAGATAAAACAATCATCATCTATAAACATTATATATTTTCCACTTGCCTGTTTTGCTCCAATATTCCTGATTGCGCTTATTCCTTTTCTTTGTTTGGTTTTTATATATGTTATTTTTGGGAGATCTTTTTCTTGAGCATATTTTTGATATTTTTTTACTATATTTTCTGTATAATCATTACTCTTATCATCTGCTATGATAATTTCTTTAATAGGAGGTTTTTGCAATAGGGCGGTTTTTATGGACCATGTTAGAGGATTATTGTCTTCTTTAAGTGTTCCTGGTTTGTATGGGCATCGATTATATGTTATGATTACTACAGAAACATCTAATTTATCATAAGGAAGTTTAAATTTATCCAAATAATCAACTTGGTAATAGGGTTTTTGAATTTCTTCTTCAAATGTTTTTTGGATGTCTGGTTCTTTAGAATCATTTGAATTTTTGTTTTTAGACATCTTTTTATCATTCCTTTTTGATATAAAAAGCTTGTTATTTGTTATCCTCTTTAATAATGGCAAAACTTTAAAAACTAAATTTGTTTTCGAATTTAAATTAAATACGAGGTTAAAAATGGAAGAAGAAAACGAAAATCAAGAAGATTCTGAAACTGAAGAAAAGAATGAAGAATCTACAGAAGAAGATAAAGAAGAGGCTGTAGAAGAAGAAAAAGAAGAAGATTCTGAAACTGAAGAAAAGAATGAAGAATCTACAGAAGAAGAGTCTGAATAAATAGATTTTATTTTTTATTTTTTATTTTTTTTAATATCAACAGATTTATATATTTCATATACAATTTTTTGTTATGAGGTGGAAAATATTTTTCAGTTTTATTTTAATTTTAACTATAAGTTTGTTGCTTGTTCTTTATTGGTTTATCCCATTTAAAGTAACTGAATTTGGAATGAAGTTTGACAATTCTAATTTTAGTTTAAATAATTATGAAACAGGGAATATGCAGTTTTATGATAATATGAGGTATCCTAGCCCAGAAATTTCTTATAAAATTTATGATTGTCCTTTGCAAAAAGAAAATGATATGCAAGGGGCATTTGAGATTATTTCAAATG
>Ga0180007_10000998_pt1 | contig 41283 bp, 36 predicted proteins | sample MM_PC_MetaG_FD_121122 | JGI IMG/M metagenome (GOLD analysis project Ga0180007, IMG submission 121122) | Groundwater microbial communities from the Aspo Hard Rock Laboratory (HRL) deep subsurface site, Sweden - MM_PC_MetaG | ecosystem: Environmental > Aquatic > Deep subsurface > Groundwater... | reverse complement strand
TCGTTTTTTGAGCGATTCCGTCGTGCCGTAATAGTCAGAATATATACAAAGCAGTCCATTGCCCGACGGCTAAGCGAAAAAAAAGAGAAATACCCCTTAAACTAAAAGTGCGCGTTTACCCTGTAAATAATGGCTGACGCCACTTTCATATTTCCCTAATTCAATGTAAAATAAGTACACTTTTTCCATATTACATTGATGAATCGTTTTACAGACATTTCCGGATTTAACTGGGACGAAGGTAATATCGATAAAAATTTAATAAAACATAATGTAAACAATTCGGAAATAGAACAAATATTTTTTAATAAACCGTTAATCATTCATGACGATAAAAATCACTCACAAGAAAATGAAAAAAGATTCTTCGCCCTTGGACAAACCAACCATGGACGCTCCCTGTTTTCCTCATTTTGTATACGGAATAATCTTATTAGAATAATCTCAGCAAGAGATATGAATAAAAAAGAGAGTGCGATATATGAAAAAGCTAAAAAAAATACCCGCTTTTAAAAGCGACAACGAGGAACGAGATTTCTGGTCGAGTAATTCTTCGACGGATTTTATTGACTGGCAAAAGGCTGAACATGTAAATTTTCCAAGTCTAAAATCAACATGTAAATCAATATCCCTCAGGCTGCCTGAAGCTCTTATAAGCGATTTAAAAGTTATTGCTCATAAAAAAGATATACCGTATCAATCATTAATGAAAATAATGTTATCAGAGAAAATCAATGAGGAATATACTCACTAACGCCGCTTTACGGGAAAAACAGGAAATAACTGCATCTGACAAAATGTCATCGCATCATTTTCGTTAATCGGCAAATTAGTATATCCGACTTGTTTTATAGCATGTAATATTTGATGGCCCTATTACATAATGGGTATCAATTATAATTTTCATGATTTAAAAATTCCTGATTGGTTTTCCTGATTAGCGCTATGTTTCAGCAAAATTATTAAGCCGCGGATTCTCACCGATTTTCGCGGATTAAAGACATCAAATCTGCGTTTATCTGCGTTTATCTGCGTTTATCTGCGTTTATCTGCGTTTATCTGCGTTTATCTGCGGCCAATTTTTTTTAGCTGAATCATGACACTAATCAGATTGGTTTTTAATTCACTAACAGTCAGTGCTTTCTTGTGTCAAATGTGCATGGGGAGACTCCCGCTGAGGCGCAGAGGCGCGGAGGGGGGAAAGGAAATGCACCTCTGGCCTGCGGGAGTAGGTGAAAACCAGGAATGAAATTGCACTTTAAATTTAACTTCATTCAATTTTTTCAAAATCATGCAAAAATGTTTCGTCGATAATTAATAACGTTTGAATTGATCGGTGAAACCCGTATACCACGCCTCTTCAAAAATTTGAAGAAATTGATTTGAAAATTTGACATATTTTTTTATAGACAGTAAAATACTATTAAAAAGGTAGTATAGTCAGGCGGTATTTTAAGAGGATAGTATGAAAAACACAAATTATAAATTTGAAACATTAGGCCTTCACGCAGGTCAGAAAATTGACGAAACCATGTCTCGCGGGGTACCCGTGTACCGGACTAGTTCGTACGTATTTAAAAATACCGAACATGCAGCTAATCTTTTCGCGCTGAAAGAACCCGGTAATATTTATACACGCCTGATGAATCCGACACATGATGTACTTGAACAGAGAATTGCCGCTCTGGAAAACGGAGCCGCTGCCGTAGCGCTCGCTTCAGGAACGAGTGCGGTTTTTTATGCCGTTATTACTATTGCAAAATCCGGAGATGAAATCGTTGCTGCAAATAACTTATACGGCGGAACATATACACAATTTGATGCGATACTTCCGCAATTCGGCATTAATACAAAATTTGTAGATCCGCTGAACCCGGATAATTTCAAAAAAGCAATTACTTCCAGGACAAAACTGATTTTTATTGAAACTATCGGAAACCCCGGTCTCGATTTTACAGATATTAAAGCCGTTGCGGAAATTGCCCACGCGCATGGAATTCCGCTGGTAGTTGACGGCACATTTACTACGCCGTATTTACTCAGATCCATCGATTACGGAGCGGATGTGGTGATCAACTCATTAACGAAGTGGATCGGCGGCCATGGCACGGCTATCGGTGGTATCGTTGTCGATTCAGGAAAATTCAACTGGAAAGATGCCAGATTTCCTCTCTTTAATGAACCCGACCCGAATTACCACGGCCTCCGGTGGGCGCACGATCTTCCCGAACCGCTTGCGCAAATTCCCTTCGCGCTTCGGCTGCGCACCGTTCCGCTCAGAAATCTCGGTGCGGCAATTTCACCGGATAACGCATGGATGTTTATCCAGGGTTCTGAAACACTCGCGCTTCGTATGGAGCGGCATTGCGCAAATGCAATGGCTGTTGCGGAATTTCTGTCAAAGCATAAATGCGCAGCCTGGGTACGATACCCGGGTCTGAAAAACGACCGCGCACATGCAACCGCGCAAAAATATTTAAAAAACGGTTTCGGCGGCATGGTGGTGTTCGGCATCAAGAGCGGATATAACGCAGCGATAAAGCTGATTGACCGTATTACTCTCTTTTCCCACCTCGCCAATGTCGGTGATGCAAAAAGCCTGATACTCCACCCCGCAAGCACTTCGCACTCTCAGCTTTCAGAACAGCAGCAGAAAGAAAGCGGCCTCACGCCCGATCTTATCCGGCTGTCTATCGGACTGGAACATATTGATGATATAATCGAGGCTCTTGACGAAGCAATACAGTTATCCCAGAAGTAGCACGGCGACGCCGGGACGGGCCCCGATAATTTATTCACACCGGAAAGAACCGTTTCCTTTTATGGCGGACAAATCATCGGTTCGTCCGTCGCCGGAAATTCTTCATGGGCATGATTTTTTTGAAATCACTTATATCAGCCGGGGCAAAGGCAGCCATATTGTTGACGGCAGGGAATACCGGTTCAGAGGGTCGTGTTTCTGTTTTACCCCGCAGGGAAGAACACACAGCTTTTTCTTTCCTCAAAATGAAAAGCACTCCCGATTCAGCCTCGCGGTATATCCTGATTGGATTAACAGTCATATCACGGGATTTGATATCAATTCAATCATTAATACTATTTCCGGTAAAAATATCTATGTACTTGAAATACCCCAGCATTTTCTTGCTTCTATCAATCCATTATACGAATCTATTCTTCAAGAAAGCATTTTCAATTTCAAGCATGCTGAAAGGATACTATGCGGTGAAATAGTAAAACTATTTATTATTATACACAGAATTATGGACGGAAGTGCTCCGCCGGAACTTAATCAAAATATTCTGCATCCTGCGGTACTCCATGCGGTAAAAATAATTCAGACACAATACACAAAAAAATTACAAATTCAGGATTTAATCCGCGGACAGGAAATTGATTCAAGGTATTTTTCCACGCTTTTTAAAAAACAGACCGGACTTCCGCCTTTTGTTTATTTAAACAAGGTACGGATTGACCGAACTATTGCGCTTCTTGAAACAGGATCAATGACAGTCATTCAGGCTGCCTTTCAGGCCGGGTATAACGACCTTAAACACTTTTATGCACAATTCCGGAAATTTAAAGGATCGTTACCGAAACAATACCTGAAAATGCTGAAACGATAATCATTTATATCTGAAAAATCACCAGTAATTATCACACAATATACATTGATTTCCTTTCAAAACTCAAGTATAATACAATACAAAAAGGACGAGATACAAAAATAACTTTAAGAAGCCGGAGGGAAAACGTGAAAAGAAAAAAATATGCAATAATTATTTTAAGTACTTTTTTTTTATACAGATATATTTCGTCTGAGGTAATTTTTCACCTGAATTTCGATAATACTCTTGAAGCAGCTTCTTCCGCAGGGGTCGCTTCTCCCGCAAAAGAGCGCAATCTTGAATTTACAGAAGGAATTCAAAACAAAGCTGCAATTCTGTCTCAACAGGAGGACTTCCTGGAATATTATACAGAAGGCAATATTGATCCGGAAAGCGGAACAATTGAGTTTGGGGTTAAAGCGGCTGATTGGGACTTTTCTTCTAAAGGTCTGAAATACTTTTTCACACTTCCTTTTGAAAATAATATCAGATTGACAATTTATAAATATAAAGATGACAGCATTTTTTATTCTCTGCTTAATAACCCGGAAAAAATGGAAATACGTTTCGGGCCTTTTCGTAATTATAAGGAAATAAACGCAGCGGTCTGGAACCACATCGCGTGCACGTGGACAAAAAGCAAATTCGAGATTTATTTTAACGGCAAAAAGTCTGCAGAAAAAATACTTGAAAAGCCATTAGAACTCACCCCGGCAAAATCATTTTTTATCGGGAGAGATTATGTGAGCGGCACTGCGCGCGACGGCTCGGTTATATACGACGAACTGTATATCTACAATTCCGTATTGAATCCTCAGGAAATTGAAACTCGCTATAATCTCAGAGGGGAAGCTCCTGCGGCAGCAGGACGCACCATTCCGGAAAAAAACACACGTCCGCCGCGTTCTCCAAAAAGCAGCAGCCAAAGCAGCACAGCAAAAAAATCCCTGTCAGAAACCATTCCGGCAGTACAGGATTATGAGATCGATAAAGTTCTCAAACTTAATACCGGAAACCTCAATATCGAAATCTCAGGAAAAAACAAATGGACCATCCGCAGTGCGGCACTGGGTTCAGATATAATCGGCAGACCGATAGGTTACTACGGTTTTGTAGTCGAAAAGACCCAATATAAGTTTATCGGCAGCGGGCATAAAGAAGCAGGCGAAGAAATCGTTGTAGATGTTTCAATATCTACAGATGGGCGAGAAGGTTCAGTTATTAACGATACACAGACTGCCGGACGGGAAATTGTTTTGACAAAAAAGTCAATAATAGAAAATATGGAACTTACCAGCACACTCCGGATGAAGGACGATTACTTTATAGAAGAACGATTCTTTCACATAACACAGTCAAATTTCTACGCTCGAAAAATTTATGCGTTTTTATACTGCTGGTCAGCGGAATCTACCGAGTATGCAGCAGAAACACTGAGCGGGAAACTCATACATGGGAAATTCCTTAATAACAAAGCTAATGTGATTAAAGAAGATGTTAAATGGACAGCACAGTGGTATCCGGACAAAAATACTGTTCTGTTATCCCTATATCCTGTGATTACCAAAGGAAAGGATCAACGAAACTTTATCGTGGACATTGCCGACTATCATAAGCAATACCTCCAGACTCACAGCGACGAAGTATTACCTAAGGGAACCAAAATTACATACAGGATAATTAATACTATCTTTGTGCCGCAGGGAAACTGGAAAGAATCCGCAGTTCAAAAAATAATGGAAATACGAAAAGCTGAGAAAATAACTGAACACGGTACTGAACCGTCGGCAGTGAAATCATTAGCTGCACCAGTTGGAAAACAATCTCCTGTAGTGAAACCGGGGTATCAACTAACACCGCCGGTGCCTGATGATTTTCCGCCCATCGGAAAAAAAGACATACTGATTCGCAGTACAACAAATAAAATTATTGAGGCAATCGACTATAAAGAAAATATTTCAAAAACCAAAGTGAGTGTTGCTTCTGGTGTCGGTGCATTAGAGGAGCACTCGGCGCACGTATATAAAGTAGTAACTAATCTTACATTTATCCTCCGTTGTCAGGAACCGGTAAGTATACTGGTATCACCAAAAAGCTGGAAAATTAATAAGGGACAGGTGTATACGGTTACCGTCAGCTGTATGGATCCTTTCAGTGTTGAGGCTTCAGAGAACGACCGACTTTTTTTACAATTGCCAGCGGTCCAAAACGGTACTGTCTGCATTGAGCCTATACCGGGTTGCAATATAATCCCGGACTCTTCATTTGAAACCGACTCAATTACTTCTCTGCCGCTGTGGAACACATCAATCCCGTCTCCTGCAAGTTCAGTAAAAATTACCGGAGCTGCTGCCCGTACGGGAAAAAATGCACTTGAAATAAAACACTCGGGATCCGGCTCAACTGGTATACAATCCTCGAAAAGTTTAGATCTTGAAGCAGGCGAAGAATATATATACTCGGCTTATTACCGGATAACCAATGCTAACTACGGAAGTTCTGTCAGGTACGGTATACGGATTAAGTCTGCGCAGGGTAAAGAGCTCTCTTTCCGGGACTTTTTTATCAATCCTCCTGTGTTAACCGAACCAACGGAATGGAAACGTGTTTATGTACGGTTTGCGGTCCCGGGTAATTTTACGGGAGCAGCGGTGGAGCTTGATCTGTTGTGTGAAGGTGCTCCTTTTATTAGTCTTTGGGATGATGTGGAACTAAGCCGGGCGCATCAGAAAGTCACTCAGTTTGAATATCAGCTGCCGGTGACAATGAAGCTGAGTGATGATGAACAAATTAATGCGCAAATAAAAAAACTTGCTCCAGCGACAGCAGAAGTAATTCGAAAATCCGGATGGCCGGTACTGGAAATCAACAGAGTTCCCGCACCGAATTTTCACTTTGCTTCAACGAGGTGGACTGAACAATCCTATGCGGCGGCCGGACTGATGGAAAATGCCGGAGTTAAAGTACAATATATCCCGATATGGCTTAATTATCACGACTCGAGGAATTACGGAGAACCGGTGTGGAAGGGAGAAGGCAAATATGATTTCAGCGTAATTGAAAAAAAAATCCGATCCCAGCTACAATGGGCACCTGACGGGAAAATTGTTCTCGATATTATCATCTGGCCGTATCCGGAATTCGGTGATCAGTATCCCTCCGAAATATGGACAGAAGCATCAGGCAAGCGACTCCTTCGCGGAAAGGAATACCCTGTGGAAGCAAATTCCCGTCCGGCCGGCGACGTGTGGGTATACTCGCTCAGCTCAGAAATTTTCCGGCAAAAAGCTGAAGAAGTATTTCATCAGATGGGACGCTATGTTTCCACACTTGATTCGGGAAAATCTGTTATCGGAATTAATATGATAGCAGGCGGAGATGGCCAATGGCTGTCATGGAAAAAGCGCGATATGTGCACATTCGATCATTCCGCAGGACATCTGCGGTCTTACCGGCAATGGCTGAAAACGCGGTATAAAACAGACCAAGAACTTCAGCGCGCCTGGGATAATCCCGGGGTCACTTTTGATACAGCGGAAATACCGAAAGATGCTGAACGCGCTCCCGATGGAAAATTTTTCTTTGACAGCGGAAAAAACGCAAGTATCACAGACGCTGTTCTTTTTATGTCTGAAGGTGTCGCCGAAACCGTGTGCCGGCTCGCACGCGCTTTTAAAAAAGGTATCAACAGGCCTTCAATTGCGTCAATTTATTATCCCGACACTATGTCGCACAGCCAGGGAGGACATAACGCGCTGCGCTATTTCCTTCAAAGTTCTGATCTGGACGGCATAGTGAGTCTTGTCGGTTACGGCGCTACCAGAGATGTGGGTCGAACCGGAGGCAATGTGTCGGTTTTTTCTTCCCTCACGCTGCACAATAAAATATATATTCAGGAAATGGATTACCGTACGCAGTTCGCAAATCTCTGGACAGATGCACATCATTTTCGCAAAGCATTTGGTGTTCCCATGGGCAGCGCGTGGAAAGACCAGCTGCGGCGGGATTTAGGTTATGTGCTCACAAAAGGTCAGCGCGGCTGGATCTTTGATATCGGACAATCCGCATCGCTCGGACCTGAGGCAACCGAAGGACTTAAAGAACTCGTACAAGTGTCGCTTTATGCAGCGCAAAATCCTGCAGCAGGGGATCACGGACAAATCGCCGTTTTCGCTGACGAACTCGTCGGGATTTACGGCACACGCACTGATAAATGGGCTAATCTTGGTGAAGCCAGTCACAAATCCGTCCGTCCTGCGTTTTTACGTTCCGGATTAAGCTGGGATCCTTATGAACTTTCAGATGTGGATCATACAGAACGTCCTTCGTACAAGCTCAGCATTTTTCTCTCGGCAGTTTCATTAACCCCGCAGCAAATTGACTGGATTCAAAAAAATCTTCAAAAAGACGGCAATGTCCTCGTATTTGTAAATGCTGCCGGATACGTACATGGGGAGGGATTTGAAAAAAATATACGGACATTAACCGGAATGACTATCCGCACTGATATGACGACGGTAAATACGTGGAAATTGAAACCCGTAGAGAGTAAAGAGCAGCTTTTTGTTGATGATGAACTGCCCGCATATCTGTTACGCGGTCCCCTCTTTTATGTTGATGATCCGAAAGCGGTTCCTGTTGCAGTTATTGAGGGTACGGATAAAACAGGCGCCGCATACATACGGCATAAAAACTGGACCGCCGTGTACATAGCGACGCCGGGCGCCTTTACACCGAAAATGATCCGGAATCTGGCGACAATGGCCGGCATTAAGCCTGTCGGTCCTGAAAACGATGTGACGCATTGCGGTAACGGCATCACGGTTATTCACGCACTCAGTTCAGGACAAAAACTGCTTCAATGGAATAAAAAATACACAGTAACGGATTTTACATCTGAAAAAATTATGGGAGAGAATATTGACACCTTGCGGCTTGATATGAAAGCCGGTGAGACGCGGTGGTTTAAAAGAGTTGCGGGAAAGTAAATTTTTATTGTTTTCACTCTTCCGCTATTAAAGATGGTTTGCAATACACTTACTCCGCTTTATTTTCAAACCATGCATTGTATTGTAAAATTACCGATATGTTCACGCAAAAACAAATAGAGGATCATATCGTCTCTTCAGGTATTACGGCTGGTGATACACTGTTTATACACAGTTCACTCCGAAGTATTGGCCAGGTCAACGGTGGTGCTGATGCCATCATCAATGCATTTCTTGAAGTCCTTGGAAAGGATGGCACACTTTGTGTTCCGACATTATGTCAGACTTCCGGTTTTCCACGGGAACCTTTTGACCTTATGACCAGCCGGTCCGAGGTTGGAACATTAACCGAAGTTTTTCGCCTCCGGCAAGGGGCACAGCGAAGCAATCATCCCACACACTCCATTGCGGCATTGGGTGCCCGTGCGCATATACTTACCGCAGGCCATGAAAAAGTTAAGGGCGCATTAAGCCCCTGGGGATGTGACGCTTTTGGCAGCAATTCACCATGGGATAAATTGTATCGGACCGGATGTAAATACATGTTTGTCGGAGTCGATTTTACTGTGTGCACCATGTTTCATTATGCACAGACTCTTTTTCTCGAAAGACATCAGAATGAGTATGCACAGATTATACCTTTCCCATATTTTAATCACATAAAAATGGGAGACATTATCAAAGAGACGGGTTCTGTACGATGCAGTTTTATCGGAGATGCTCCTACAATAAATGTTCCAGCAAAAATAATTGTCGACACTGCACTTGATGTGCTGGGAAATAAACCGCATTTGGTTATGGACAGTGATGATCCCTTCATTACCTGGTATAAAAAAAAGAAAAACAAACCGCTGAAAGCTGGTCTTGGTAAATATGTTTTAAAAGTTAACCGGAAACATAAAACCAATGACAATACCGGAATGTATGCACGTTGTGTAATCCTTGAAACGCCTGAAAACAAGATAATATTAATTTCATTAACACTGTTAGCACTTGTAAAAGAACAATGTGACTGCATACGGTCTGCTGTGGCAAAAATTACGCGGACCAACTCCGAAAATATAATTATAACGTGTACCCATGTGCATAGCGCACCTCAGGTAATGGGTTTGATAGAAAAAAAATACAATTCCATTAATTCTGCTGTTACTAATGCAGTGTGTAAAGCCGTAAAATCTGCAGAAAAAAATTTACAACCTGCCCGCATAGGATATTCGTGCTGTCCGGTAGACGGCATTACCCGGCTTCGCCGAATTCGTATGAGCAACGGCCAAACCTATACTATAAGACGAAGTGTACCGTCAACCTGGAGGATTGAAAAAAAACCGGAATTCTCAGGTGTTGACGGCATTCTGGATACACAACTTACTGTTTTGCGGATTGAAAATACACATGGTGATCCTATAGGATGTTTTTATAATTTCCCCTGCCATCCCATTCCGGATTTTTTTGGATATACTGCAGAATTACTTGAAAAAATTTATTCCAAATCATTCATATGTATACCGCTTAACGGAGCTTGCGGAAATATTGACACTATGTTTGATGTACCTGTTTCCGGAAAAATGTTTGACAGTCAGCTTCCTCATCTCGGAGGCATACTGAGCGGAAATATTCTGGAGCTGATGTCACGTATTGAAATACAAGACCAGACAGGCCTGCTGATTAAAAATATTCCAGTAACAATACCTCTTAATTCAACGGTTACAAAAGAGCGGAAAAATGATCCCATTAAGTGGATAGCAAACGCTGTTTCCCGGGGTGTTTTTAATACATCGATTGTGAAACTCGACATCGGAGGAATGTCGTGCATCGGCATCCCCGGAGAATTAGCTTCCGAAATCGGATTAGAGATAAAAAAAATTATCAATAATTCCATAGTATGCATCATCGGTTTAGCAAATGACGAAATATGTTATATTATGCCTGAAAGCTCCTGGAAACACGGAGGTTATGAAACAGATCCGAAATATTGGGGCTTATGTGATTCCAAAGCGGAAAATATTATTAAAAATGCCATTTCTCAAAACGAAAAAGTTAATTGTTAAATAGTGAGGATTCAATGAAAAAACAAAAAAAAAACGTATATGCAGCAATTCTTCTGTGCATCCTGTTCTCATCGTGCGGGAAGCATAGTTTTGATCTGACCAATCAGCAGGAAGGCCAGGAAAATCCGGGATTTATTCCCATTGAATCTGATCAGCCGCGATTCATCCCTTATTCCGAAATCTCCGGTTTTGACAGCGGAAACCTTCTTATTACCATTCCTGCTGATACAAATTCTGAAATGCCTGTTGATCACCGTCATACGGGAATGAAAGAAATCCCCGTGCGCCCCGGCAGTGTGTACACGCTTCGGCTCAGGGCAATGGGAGTGGAAAAACTGCAGCTGCAGGTCCGCGGTATTCTGAAATCCGGCGGGGTACATACAGAAGTAATACCTGTTCTGAATACAATCTTTCTTCTTAACGTTAACGGTTTAACACTTCTTGAGAAGGATTTTGCGGTCACGGGAAATGCAGATACCATGGTACCGTATCTCACATTTTTCAGTGCACAGCCCGGTACTATACTGGGAACAGGTACAAAACTCATAATAAATGAATTCTCCATCTCTGAAACAGGCAAAATGAAGCGCATTCCTTCTGCACTGTACGGAAAGAACTTTATACCGTTTACTTCTTTTTCAGAATTTCCTTACGGCAGTTTTACAAATATGCATCTTGGGTCCGGAAAAAATGCGGCGAAATGGCCGGATGTGCAAGCCGAAATCACAAACCTTGAAGGAGAGAAAGTGTTAAGAATATCCAGAAAAACAAACGAATATATTTATCCGTTTTTCACAAGCATTGGTTTTCCGGAAGATCCTCAGAAAATGCTCATCCGGACAACCGTCACCGTTAAAGGCAACGGCACGTTCAGACTCGGCTTATGGTGGAAACGTAATAAATTCAGCACTGATTACCAAAACCGGATTCACTGCACCCTCACTGATGAATGGCAGACATTTACCGAAACACGGGCATGTCTTTCGCCTATGGTTACCGCCGCAAATGTGTGTTTCAATGCCGTTGATGAAGGAGTAATGTACGTACGGGATGTGCGGATTTTTTTTGTAAATCCGGGTGAATAAATTAAAATTCCGTCAGCCCCCCTACTCTACTCTGTTGACGTGTATAACTGTCGAGTAACGAAGGAATAATGGACCGGGCATTGAGGATCAATGCGACTTCCTGTTCGTCAAACAAAAAAGGCCTCAGCTGATCTGCGTAGTCTGTCAGCTGCTTATCCGATAAGAATGCAACCCGGTCACGGATCATTTCCAGCGGCTCTCCCTTCAGCTCAAGAGACAGGCAGGCATCTTCATCAATCGGAAAATTATTTGAAAGCATGATCGAGCTCCTGTGTGCTCATATTCAGCAGAGAGAAATATCGGGACAGTTTCTGCCTGCTTAATTTTTTCAATTTTTTAACATCGAAACGTTCATGTGTTATGCTCCCCGTACTTCCGGATCTTTTTTTAAAATAAAAATAATCGGCAACCGCTTTTTCAGGCTCGGCGATCAGAATGTCGTGCTGATCATTTTTTTCAATCCGGTAACCGGTAAACGCCGAGGGACGTACGGTACGGTATCTGAACAGACCATAACTGTTGCGAAATTCTCTCGTAGGCTTGGTTGTAATGGAGATGCAGGCCATGGCCACTTCAGGTATGAGCCCGTATCCCGAAAGGGCAGTTTCCATTGAGATGTAGGATGGATTGTACAGGCGATTTGCCACGTACATATCAGGAATGATTCGTTTTACCGGGTAGGTCAACTCGTAGAGACCTTTCTTAAGACGCTCGACTTTACCAGACTTCATCCAGCGGGACAGGCTGATGTTAATTACGGATTTAGTTTCAGACGGGAAAAGCATTTCGACGTCACGGCTGGAAAAAATGATTATCTTTTTCTTTTCAAACTCCCGGAACAGTTCAGAGAAGCGCATTTCATATCCTATATAGTTTTGTATAACAACTGAAATGGTATTATAACAAATAAATCGTCTTGTGTCAATAGCGTAGCAGCACGGGCAAACGCGCACTTGTAGTTTAAGGGGTATTTCTCGTTTTTTTCGCTAAGCCGTCGGGCAATGGACTTTTTTGTATATATTCTGACTATTGCGGCCCGACGGAATCGCTCAAAAAACGAGAAATACCCCTTAAACTGCGCGCGTTTTCCTGCGAAGCATCCACTACTAATGGTACAGTACCGCGGCGATTCCAAATGCCGCTATCACAATCCCGGCAACTTCACGAACAGTCATTTTTTCATGGAATAAAAAGAGCGCGGCTGCCGGAACCAGAATTATTCCGCCTGTGTTTCTGATCGAAAAAACAACAGGCCCGGGAAGAAATTCAAGCGCCTTCAGCATAGCAACAGCAGTTATTCCCCCGCTCAGTGCCCGTACGATGCCGGTAACTGTCTCAACCCTTGCGGGCGTCCATAGCCCGCGACGGCGGTGCCAGATAAGATGCACCGCAAAAGCAACGAGGTTCTGAATGGCGATTAAATTAAAAAAGTGTCCTGTTTCCGTTTGCTGATACATCTTGTTGATGAACACGGTCACGCCTGACAGAACCGATGCCGCAGCGAGAAGTGCCGCATCTCTGCCTGAAAATTGCCCCGGGGTATCAGAAGTTTTTTTATAGAACAACAGCATTGATAACAGGATTGCCGCGATTCCGGCAAACTGAAGCGGTTCCGGTATTTCATTATAGACTATAATACTCGCCGCAATAGGAATTATGACGCTGTATTGAATAACCGTCCACGCAATACCGGTCTTGACCCGTTCGATTACGAAAAAATATGATTCAATCGCAAAAAAAAGCAGAATTCCGCTCACACCAAAGAGCAAATCGAACCGGTGAAATTTTTCCCCGCTCATTATTCCCGCGGGGATACAGAACAAAAAAGTAAAAAGAAAAGTGATACTGCTGACCTGGTAATAACGGAGCTTCGTCCGTGTGGAGAACCGGTAACTCAATCCGAAAATTGATGCGGTAATAATTGAAATGCACAGATAAATGAGACCGGTATTCATATGTTTTTCTCTGAACTCTTTTTACCTGGTACTGAATAACTAAAAATTCAAGTTACATTTACCATGGCGTTTATTCTGCGGCAAAAGCCACGGGCAAACGCAGATTTTTTGATTTATCAAAAAAGTATGCGTTTATACCTTTCTTCGAATAGTTTTTGGGATAAACGCAAACGGTTTTAGAAATGTTTCTCGTTTTTTGAACGACTCCGCCGGGGTGTTTTTAATAAAAACGAAGGTTTCCATGAATTCCCCCGGCGGTTCGAGTGAAAAAAAACGAGAAACATCTCTAAAACTCAAAGTTTGCGTCAGCCCTAATCAAAGTTCGATTCAATAATTTGACTTCTATCACATAATAAAAAACAGGCACAAAAATAAGGTTAATAACCGTTGCGAACAATAGCCCGTACATTATGGTAAGTCCGAGCGGCTCGAGAAATTCCTCACGTCCACCAAGACCGTACGCCATAGGGGCAAGTCCTACCACGGTGGTAACAGTGGTGATAACGATTGGCCTAAGCCGCTTTGATGCAGTGTCAATAATGACTTCGATGAAATTTGGACTTGTTTGATTTTTCATGGCAGAAAGAGCATTGTTGAGGCTGTCGACGAGAATTATCCCGTCATTGACTACCACACCGCTTAATGCGATTATGCCGATTATCACCGTATAGCTTATAGAAACATTGTGAAGCGCGAGTCCGGCACACACCCCCGTGAAACAGAGCGGTATTGCCGATATCACAATCAACATCCGGCTGAAATACCTGAATAAACTGAGAAGTAACAGACAAACTGCGGCGAATGCAATAAGATATGCCCGGCCAAGGTCTCCGGCCATTTTACCAAAATCTTCATTTTCTCCCGCATATTTTACCGCGACTCCCTGAATTGTTTCAAGGGTTTTTCCGAATTGTTTTTTCAGCATTGAATTAAGGTACGCCGAAGTATGAACGGGATGATCAATATTCTGCAGATTGGCGCTGACCGTTACAGATCTTTTTCCGTTGTAATGCCGGAGCTCTGCGATTCCGCCTCCGATTGTAACTTTCCCGACTTTATTAAACGGAATTTTCCGGCCAAGACGGTTTTGAATAAGGTGTGTGTCAAGCGAGGAAATGGTAGCACTGCTTACCGCGTCGTATTTCACGCGGACATCAATATCGCCGGATTCTTCTTTCAGTGTAGTAGCGATTCCGCCGTCAAACGCGTTCCGGATGGAAAGACCAATATCAGCATGTGTGAGACCGGCGGCTGCGGTCTGAAGATCGTCAATTCCAATTAAAAGCTCCGATTTTCCGCCGATAAAATCCAGAGAGACATCGGCGGTATTGGGCATTGACTGAATAAACTGTGCAATCTGCCCGGCGCCTTTAGTCAGGTCTTCGAAATTATCCCCGAACAGAATTACACTTAAAGGCTTACTTTTTGGGGGACCGGTTTGAACGGGCTGAACAGAAAACGAGTGTACATTTTTTACATTTTCCGCTGCGGATACAATTTTACTGCGAAGTGCGGTAATATCAATATTTTTATTTTTTTCCGGATTTAGTATTATTCTGAAGTACGCCTTATTATCTCCGGCAGAAGCATCCTGTGATTCACCCGAAATTCCGGTTGTAATAAGAACTTCTTTAATGAGACCGTCATTGCTGCCGATTTTTGATGCGATTTCCGATGCCGTTGCGTCGGTCATAATGAGCGAGGATGAAGGCAGTGTTTCAAGCGAGCAGCTTAATTCGTCTACTCTGCCGGGGAAAAACCTCAGAGGAAGTTTAACCGCAAAAAACGACGTGAGCGCAAGACAAGAAATAATAATAGTACCGCAGGCAATACCCGGACGGGTAAAGATAACAGTAAGAAATCGTTTATGTAAATTCTGAAAAGAAGAAAATATTTTTCCCTGTTGTTTCGTCTTCCCGCGCTTTTTTGAATGGTATAAATGACCCGGCAATACAAAGAGACATTCAAGAAAAGAAGCTGCGAGCGTGAGCATGACGACAATAGGGATAACACTGAAAAATGCGCCAAGCACACCGGAAATAAATAACAGCGGCACAAATGCGGCGATTGTGGTCCCAACAGAGATGAAAACCGGAAACGCCATTTCCTTCGCGCCTTCCACCGCCGCTGCCAGAGGGGGAAGCCCCATTTCCCGTTTACTATAGATGTTTTCCGCGATAACAATTGCATCATCCACAATCATTCCGACTACTATGATAAACCCGAACATTGACATGAGGTTAAGCGATATACCGAGATAATTTGCTCCGATAATAGCAGCGCAGAAAGAAACGGGCATACCTGCGACCGTCCAGAAACTGGTAGTAAAATCAAAAAAGAGCAGAAGTGAGAGTATTACAAAAATCAGTCCGATGAAGGCATTGCTTGAAAGAACGTTCAGCCTGTTCTTTACAAAAAAAGCCGTATCCGCAAATACGGTAAGGGTAATATCCGGATATTTTGTTTTAAACTGTCCGGCGAGTTTCTGCACACCGGCAGAAACTTTAATAGTATCACCGCTGCGGCTCTTTTTTATCAGAACCTGAATTCCCTTTTTCCCGTTTGCCTGATAGAGCCGGTCCGGACGGGCAAATCCCTTTGAGACCCGCGCGACATCTCTGACACGTATTGCTTTTAATTCGGCGTTCGCGGTTATGACAATGTTGCCTATCTCCTCTTCGGTAAGCAACTCCTCGTTCACACGGATAAGATATGTTTTGTTATCTTTATAGACTTCGCCGGCAGGAAGGTTAATATTTTTTGCCCGGACCGCATTCATCACATCATTAATACTTATCTCTTTTTGTTTAAGAAGTGCGGGAGAACATTCGATGATGTATTCTTCATCCCGGAAACCGAGAAGGTCTACGCCCCCTATTCCACTCTGATCGCGGAGGTTATCTTCAAAATCCATGACGGCTTTTCGAAGCGCATACTCATCCCTGCCGCCGGAAAAAAGAACCCTTATTACAGGAATTTGATTATTATCGAAGAGTGTGACCCGGGGAGTTTCAACTTCAGATGGAAAAACAATCTCGCTGATTTTCGTTTCGATTTCGCTTTTAATATCATTCAGGTCTTTTTCATAACCGGGAGCTGCGGTGGCGGTTATAGTGCAGACGCTTTCTCTGGAAACCGATTCTGTACGTTCAATGCCGGTAATTCCGCGGATTTTTTTTTCTATTGGAAACGCGAGCAGCTTTTCTACCGCAGACGCTGACGCCCCCGGATATACCGCGGAAATAACTGCCTGATTTGAAGCAAAAGGAGGAAATGCTTCTTTTTGCCCTGTGATAAAAATATAAATACCCGCTCCGAGAAGAAGAAGGACAAATATATTTATTATTTTTGACTGACGGATAAAAAATTCTATTATTTTCATAACTTAAGTATCAAATAAACCGGTTTTTGTGTCAAATTTTTTTAAAAAAAGTGAAAACTTTGTGCATAGTGGAAAAAAAAGGCCCTCAATGATAATATACAGGACTTAATCAGGAGACGCACAATGGCATTACCTAAATGGCAGAAATCAAAATCAAAAACCGCAATGCGGCGGCGGCAAAACGATAAACGCACATTACCGAACACTTCCACATGTCCGGACTGCGGCGCCTTGAAAATGCCGCATATTGTCTGCCCTTCGTGCGGTATGTACAAAGGTAAAACAGTCATTAAAAAATCGTAATCAGCTTTTTTCAGCGTATACACACAATCTCTCATATTCATTTCCTTCGTTAATAATATTCACTCAGTATATTAAAAGTATATTAAAATAAAAATGAAAAAAATAGGTGTTGATGTAATGAGCGGAGAACGGCCGCCGGCCGTACTCATCAAAGGCTGTGTGCAGGCTGTAAAAACATTTCCCATTTCCGTAGTCATTACCGGAGAAGAAACGCTCATTCAGAATGAACTTAAAAAACATAAATACCCCGAAGAGCGCATTCTTATTTTACCAAGCCACGATGTAATCGGTATGGATGACGTACCTTCAAAAGCATTCCGGCAGAAAAAAGACGCCTCGCTTATGGTGGGATGCCGCGCCCTGAAAGGAGAAATGATAGACGCATTCATTACCCCCGGCAATACCGGAGCGGCGCTCGCGGCCGCGCTGTTTGTTATCGGCAGAATTAAAGGTGTTAAAAGACCTGCCCTCGCGATTTCTATACCCACACGTAAAGGATACGCGCTCATGCTTGACGGCGGTGCGAATTCAGACTGCAATGCGCGTTATCTCAGACAGTTTGCCCTCATGGGAAGCGTATACTACAAAAACATGCACACTCTCAGTGCCCCGAGTGTAGGTCTTCTTAATGTGGGTGAAGAAGACAAAAAAGGCAGTGAACTCGCGCAGCAGGCATATAAAGAACTGCAAAAACTTCCCATTAATTTTATCGGTAATATCGAGCCTAATCAGATATTTTCTCATAAAGCCGATGTGATTATCTGCGACGGTTTTGTAGGAAACCTTGTGCTTAAGAATATTGAAGGAACCGCTAAATATCTCGTTGATATCATCAAATCTGAAATAATGCAGGGCGTACTGACACGTGTCGGCGCTTTCCTGATGAGTCCGGTTTTCCGGCGGCTTAAACAGGAACTAAACCCCGCCCGTTTCGGTGCCGCTCCGCTTCTCGGCGTTTCAAAGCCTTTTTTTATCGGTCATGGCAATTCCTCTGACGCCTCTATCTTCGGAGCAATCCGCACTGCGGTAAAAGTACTTGATAACGATTTCATCAGTAACATTACCGAAGATATTGACCGTTGGGGCTGATATCATAAAACGGCTGAGTCTATCCCCGCGTTAATTCGCTTATGATATCTGCGGAACGCACGCCTATCGCACTTTTCGGAGGCAGTTTCAATCCCTGCCATTTGGGGCATCTTCACATAGCCGCAGAGTACCACACGCGATTCCCCAAAAACCGCATATTTCTTACTCCTTGTTTTGAGCCGCCTCATAAAAAAATGGTAAAATGTATCAGCGATGAAGACAGATTAGCGCTGATAAAAATTCTTTTTCAGAATATTCCCTATGTATATATTAACACCTTTGAAATATCCCGCCCCGGCATATCTTACACTATCGATACAATTCAGGAAATACTGCGGGATAATCCTCAAACGGAGAAAATACATGTAATTATCGGCGATGACCTTCTGCCGGAAATACACACATGGAAAGACTTCAAAGGTTTGTGCAAAACGATTAAATTTATCTGCTTTACACGGAAAAGCTGTTCAGAAAAATCTGAATTACCGGAAAATATAACCGTTGCAACACATAGCCCGGATATTGAATATCTAGAAATTCCGGTGCACCCTGCTTCATCTTCCCGCATCCGTATGTTACTGAAGGAGCGCACAACTCCGGAAACGCCTCACGCAGCACAAGAACTGCATACCATGCTTTCAAAAGCGCAAATTGAGTATATTGTCCGGAACAAGCTGTATATCCGTCATGACTGATACGATTAATTGTTTTTGCAATGATCTTTCACATTTCTCGTCTTAATTAAAAAGAATTTAAAAAAAACACGGATGCGGAATCGACAAATGAACCATACACCTGATGTACAAATCTTAACCGCCGATACCTCAGACGAGAGACATTTACATGCAATAAAAGTTCTTGTAAAAGAATATTTTTCATGGGGCAACAGTGAGGCAATCAGATTATACGGGTTCAATTTTGACATAGACGGAATGTATAATAAGTTCATTGAAGAATTGCCTGTGTATCAATACCCGGACGGAATGTTATATCTAATCGCATGTGATGACAAATACATCGGAGTAGGAGGATTTAAACGCTTATCAAATACAATTTGTGAATTAAAACGCATGTTTATACAGCAGAAATACAGAGGAAGGAAATTCGGAAAAATGCTGCTCAACGTCATCATCAGAAAAGCACGGGAATACGGGTATGAAGAAATGCGGCTGGAGAGCGCAAGATTTATGACCAATGCCGCATGTATGTACCGCAAAAACGGGTTTCAGGAAATAGCCGTGTATGCCGAAGCTGAATCACCGGAAGAATACCATTCCATAATCTACTGTATGAACAGAAAGTTACTGCAATAACAAGATCATATCCAGGTTTTCAAGCATACTCATCCCATTCATCTGGATATGATACAATACGTTGCATATTCAAAAATAATGTAGATTCATTTCATCGAATATTGGTTTACATTCCACTTTATAGTGGACTGAATTATAGCAATTCCTCTTTCCCTGTTTTCAGTCTGGTTTTATGCCGTGTTGGGAATAACAGGTATAGATATTATTAGATTTGAAATAAATATGGTCAATGAGTGCCGCAATCGGGATGATTAATTCCTCACACTTTCCAGATCAATATCGATATACCCGAAAAAAGCTTTGAGACGCGCTCTGAGCGGCACCGACGCGGCATCGGCGCTGAACCAGCCATGGAAGTTGTCTCTTACGCCGATTATTGTTTCAAACAGGAGCTTCCCTTCAAGGAACGCGGTATCAGTCTGCGTATTTCTCCATCCAATGGTTTTTTTTTCACCGGTTCTGAAAAAGCGGCACTGCGCGGACTGGTTAAAACTGATGACCTCAACATTGAAATTACTGCGCGGAATTTGCGCGAGGGCTCTCGCATAAAACAAGAGCGCAGTGTTGTCGCGGCATGGCCCGAGAAGCGGCAGCACTGCGTTAGAAAACACATTGGTATTCCCATCAGGCTCATATTGCTCATACATGGTAATGTAAACTTTTTTTGTATCTTCGTAATCAAAATCATACTCGGTTACCACGGTATGCTCGCGTTTGATGTGCCGGCCCCTAAAATGCAGCGTGATAAAATTCGTATCAATAATTGTTTCAAACCGCATATGCGCATTTACGATCCGTATATTCGGATTGGACAACACTCTCATGTGAACAAGATGCCCTTCCTTCCCGCGGTGGTTAGTCAGACCGGTATTGATAATATCAAGTGTACCGACTTGCAGCAGATACCACGAGACTGCATACTTCAGGAATTCACCGGTTTGCAGTATGGGGTCCGTACTCCGCGCTCTGAGATCTCCGATGATTTCGGATCCCGCGTACACTTGGAGCAGAAATGTTACTATTATCAACTGATACAAAGTCCGCGCAAATCCTGTCTTATCCGGAATACCCATTATTTAAGCAGCGCCTGTATGCCCATCGCCTGTTTCCCGAAAAAACGTGTGGCGCCTTGTCTGTACCACAATCGGATAAACCGGTACATCAGCATGGAAAAAGGGATGATGAACAGTTTATCAATCATTCTGTAATGCGGGTGCGGACGAAGCGCGAAATGAAAGAAAAATTTCATTATTACCGTGTGGAGTCTGAATGGTTCAAGTCCAAGATCGATATGAAATCCATACGGCCATTTTTCTTTATATACCGCATGAAATGAAATTAGTTTTTTCTGCGCGCGGGCCGCGTCCTGCCCGAAATAAAATTCCCGTGAAAGGGAAATAATATAAAATGTATCGTACATTAAAGCAAATTGATTTTTATGGAAATTGTGTTTTGATGAAAGTTTTTTCAGATGCTTCACCATTTTCAGGGCGCGCTGCCCGTCAATTACCGCTTCACGCCTTTCATGGACAGATCTTCTCAGTATTTTCCGCATCAGCGAAGTGATAAGGATATGATCCCAGAAAATATATAAAAGCGGCGGGACACGACTCCGGCGGAAATACAGACGCTGCCGGGCAAATTCGGGAATGTACCAGAGTTGTTTTACCGCGGATTCGGATACCCGGAGTATTTCGTATAGCACCGCCGCCGGTACTCCCGGCGGATACCTCTTTACATATTCACGCACGGATTTTTCCGATGACCAATGCCGGTTAATGATATTAATTGCGCAAAAGGTGTTGATATCATTCCAGATGCTGTTTTTGCTGAGCAGACTGCACGCGGTAAAATGCGACCACCCGCCTGTTTGACACCACACAAGAAGGCCTTTTATTTTTTTACATTTTTTCAGATATGTGCTGTAGCGTTCGTAGTCCTTTCCGATGAATGACGGGAATTTTCCAAACCCTTCATATTCTCTTCGCGTCTGCAATTCGATAATCATCGGCTGCCGGGATGTAAAGAACAGTTTATTAAAATTAAGGTACCTGAAAAAATCCGTTTCTCCGAATTTTAAAGAGATACGCAGATTATCTGAATTAATATTTTTGAAAACCTTTCTGAATGTACCCGCGTTCCACATAAGGTCGCCGATTGTATATGCCCCGAGCGTCCATGCCCTGAAGATTAAATTTTTTTCCAGGTTCTCAAATTCAGGTAGTACCGAATTAAGAAAATATCTGCACTCCTTGGGTGTGGTAATACACAAAATGCTTTTGAAATCACCTTGTACGTCAATACCGTCGGACTCCCCTATCCTGCAGACAACACCCGCAGTTTCCGGATACTGAGTGAATAACCGGCGGATCGCGGTAATAAAAAACCTGACCTGGTTGCCGAATTTCCCATTTGTATATGAATCAACAGATTTATTATAAAAAAGAATATCAGTATTGATATATACCGCAAATCCTGCGTTTCGGGCAGTTGCATACAGCTTTTTGTAAAGCGTCGCATACTGTTCAAGTTTTACCCGAAGTTCTGCCGGATATCGCTGGAATGAAACCATATGCGCCAGATCATCTAAAGTGACTGCGTTAAAGCCGTATGCAGCAGCGCGCTGCAGATATACGCGGAAGCAGTCAGTCAGTTTTTTAAGTCCTTTTCCTTCCAGCATAAGGGCCTGTTCAATAAGATGAAACGGAGTTTTAGACCAGTTAACTTCAGAATTACTGACAGGCGGACTGGTTTTACACAGAGTATAAAAAAAGGGACTTAAAGAATCAATTATTCTGAGCGGATACATTTTTTTATATAGTCCTCAGATTCGGAAATAAAGACCTGTATTTCACTATTTAAGTTTTGCTGCACTTTCCGTTCTTCTGCCAGTTCAAGAGCATGCCGAAAGGAATTTTCCGCTTTATTCATTTTTTTTAAATTATAAAGAGTGAGGCCTTTAAAATAAAATACTTCATGCAAGGCAGATCCGAATTTTTTATTGTGCTTTGATTCAAGCTTTTTAAAATAATTTTCCAGCCATGTCCAGCTCTCCAGCGCAGACTCATAATTCCTGAGCATAATCTGTATTCTGCCCAGATACCAATAGCAATATACGTAATCCGGTTTTTCTTTCAGAACCGCTGATGCTGCCCGAAGCGCTTCCTCATACCGCTTATCCTCATAGTTAATGCGGATAAGAGATGTTCCCGCTTCAATCTTGGCGTAAAGACCATTTACCCAGGCATCGGTAACCATGGCCAGACCCTTTTCTTTATCGTTCCTGAATGACACCAGCCATTTATATTTTGAAGATAATTTTCCCCGCCAATAATAAAACATTCCCAGACCGTAATACGCATCATATAAGTCCGGAGCAAGTGCAAGAGCGTTTTTAAGATTATGATAACCGGTGAGTCCGTCCCGGAACGCGCGAAACCAGTGACCTTTATCCGCTTCATGAATACCCCTGAACCCGACCGCTCCGCCGTATAAAAATACATAGATGGGATTATTTTTCCCTTCGCCTGAAACATACCGATCTGCGAGAGTGACTGTTTCAGTAATGGCTTTATTAAATTCTGTCGATCGGGAAAAATCCCGGTAATCTACCATCAGCCATTCCAGAAGAGAGGAATGAAAAAACCATGGCGCGGGATGCCCTGGATATTTACTTTTTAGTTCAGAAAAATATGCGATACTTTCAATATACTCTCCATTATGCAAAAGCGCTATTCCATTAAGGATATCCTGATGAAGGACATCAGGTTCAAAACGGACTGACTGCCGGGAAAACGCGAAAGCGCCGCACAGAATTATGAAAAAATATTTTTTAATCAATTCCGAACCGTTTCCGGACCGCGCATGGTATTTTTACGGTGTCAAGTATGGTCATAAAATCAAAACAGCGGAATTGTTTATCCCACGCGGGCATTCCGCAGATACACGCGCCCAGTTTGAGATACGATTCCAAAAGCGGCGGCAATGTATCCATCTGCTGTTCTGCAGAAATATGCCCCTCTTTTAAAATTTTAATTTTTTTCCGGATTATTTTTTCAGCAGTAAAATGTCTGTATAGATTGCGCGGAAGGGTCAGGTACCCGGTTTGCGGAGTACACCTGGTAAGGAGCGCGGCGGCAAGATCAGTAAAATCGCTTAGTCGCGCAGTATTTTCCGGCTCAGCGTATACACTGGAACAACCGAAAAGTCTCTGTGTTCCGGTTTTTTTCATATAGGCGGCAATCCCTTTCCAGAGAAGCATAATTACCGCACCGTTTCTCCAGTCCTTATGCACACACGCACGTCCGAGTTCAAGCAGCGGCCCGTTAAAGGATAATATTTTTTTATTTACGAATTCCTGATTTGAATAAAAAGAGCCGCAATAAAGTGAAGACCGGAGACGGTATGTGCCGGCGAGTAATCCGGATGCATTATCGATTATCATCAGATGGTCGGAGTCTGCGTCAAATTTATCGAAATCATATCCGAGGACATTACCGCGAAGTTTTTTTTCATTAAAAAAAACAGTATTTCTTAATTCAAATACTTCTTTTAAATCTGAAAAATTTTGCGCGGTTTTGACAGTAAAAGAACCGGAAATAAATGAAAACGACACTGCCGGGCGGTATTCTTTAAATTTGTTTTTCACAAAGGCGTGGTACGCAGGGATAAATAAGTTTTTAAGGGGCAGTTCTAATATTGTGTACGGCGTCATGCGGGTACTCCTAGTTTTGTAAAATGTGATCGGATAATTCTTTCCGCCGTCCGGCACAGATCCTTACGGGTTGTGCGTGTATCCGGAATCAATAATTTATCTGCGTACATGCGGACTGGTATCGGTTCAGGACAGAAAAGTAATTTTAAAAAATGTCCGGCAAACGGCATATCGCCATACCACGCAATCCGATCGCTGCAGTTTATGTAGAAAATTGTCAGGGGCAGCACGGGTATGTCCGAAGATATTACGGTTTGAAAAAGCGGGGAATGGAACGGGAGCACGGAATTACCGTTTCCGGTAGTCGCTTCCGGAAAAAGCACCGTGCACACTCCCGATTTCATGCAGTGCTGAATCCGTTCAATATCATTACTGATTTTTGACGGGTTGCTGCGGTTTACCATAAGAGAACCGCTTACGCGTGCAAGCAGCGACGGCAATCCGTATTGTGTAATATCAAATGAGGTAATAAATACACATGGGAATAAGGAACCGATCAGAATAATGTCGAGATATGAAATATGATTTGCGGCGATCAGCGCTCCCTTTTTCCCGCGAAGGACTGAGGCTGCTTCAGTGTCCTGCTCATATGTTTTTTTTAATCTTAACAGAACACACAGTATCCGCGCGGTGTAATGATTAAGCCGCGAGAGCAGCACCAGCCTTTTGTGATAAGGCAGAAGTATGTTAATCAGCGCTGCGGCAGGGATATACAGCGCGATAGTGAGGAGTATACTCATCGCTCTGGGTAAACCTCGTAAAGAAATAAAATTCACTTTATTTTTAATTAATACACAGCCGATAATTTTTTATTTTCAGTGTTGCCAATGCTGCATATGCCGGTTTTATCAGATAACGGTTTTTCCCGGAGTGTATTTGCTGCTTCATTCAGGTGCATGAATTTCAGGAAACTATCCAGAATAAGTTCTGCCCGGTAACCGGATGCCTTTTTTACCGCTGCCTTTCTCATTGCAGACAGAAGACGGCGCTCGGCAAGCACAGGAAGGATTGCCCTGGCCATTGATGTTCCTGAGGGTTTGGCGGTGTCAACAAGAATTCCATTCTTATTATGATCAATAATATCCGCAGGACCTTTGCAGGCATATGCGGCAACAGGACAACCGCACGCCATCGACTCAAGAACGACTCTGCCGAAAGTATCAAAACGTGAAGGCATTATAAACATATCGGCAGAAGAATAAACGTGCGCAAGCTCCTGCGGATTTAGCCAGGTATGAAACTCCGCATCCGGCATTTCCTGCTTTAGCCATGCAGCAAGCGGTCCATGGCCTGCAATGGTAAACTTTGCGTGTGGAAACTGTGATTTTATCAGCTTATAAAGGTCAGGAAGTTCCTTTAATCCTTTTTCTTCACTCAGGCGGCCGGCATACATAAGTAAGGGAAAAATATTGCCGTCTTTTTCTTCGGCTTGTTTTGACCGGGTAAAAACAGAGTTATCAATCCAATGCGCGGTACAATGTACTTTTCCCTCAGGAATTTTCATTGACGAACCGCACATGAATTGTTTATCCTCTTTATTCAGAACATATATTCCGTCATAGGAACCGTACAGCAGCCGCAGAAAACGCAGCATCTGTTTCAGGTTTGATTTTTCCAGCTTCAGAGTAGTTTTTGCAAACTCAATCCAATCCGTGTGAAGAAAAAACCACGCGGGAATGGAAAATGCTGATTTCAGATACAGCGCAATCAATCCTGATAAAAATTCTGTCGAAGCAATAACACCGCTGTATCCGCCCTCTTCTGCGGCGCGGCGTATATCCATAAGCCGGGGAATACGGAAGACCTGGTTTTCATAAAACGGAATAGTTATTTCTTTCAACGCAGGAACAGTTATAAGATGATCTTCTTTCTTCACACTGTTGGAGGACACGAGTAAATCTATCGGCAGATCATACTCCTGTATCTTATTGAGGTAACCGCGCAGACTTGCAGAAATTCCATTAGTGTCGCCGAATGTATCGGTTAGCCAGAGAATTCGTTTCGTAACCGGCATCATGCCTGTTTCTTTCTTGAAAGTATTTATTGTGCTGGTATTATTATGCATCACCTTTGTGCTGGTATAAAAGGCTCCTTCATAAATACTGAATGCAAGAAACGGAAACGATAACCCGTCAAGCAGCATTCCGGGATTAAATGCCTGCGCGAGTTCATTTTTCTGCTGCTCCTTTCCGGATTCGGCGTTGCCAAACCAGCTGCGGACAGAGAGCGGCAGTTCAAAAAGAGAAATCAATCTTTTGATTTCATGGAATGATTTCCAATTTGTAATCTGACCGGCAAACTTTTTTTCTATTCTGGAAAAAAAGAGTGTGTAAATTTCTTCGCCAATTTCATTTATGGTTTCTGCAAGATCTGCCGGGAGACAACGGCACGTACCTGAGGTTATTACCGCAATTTTCCGTATTTTCAGCATTATGTCACGGAATTCACGCGAAATTGTCATGATTTTATAAAAATGTACTTTTTTGCCCTGAAACGCGTTATGAAGGCTTTTTAAAAAAAACATTGTGTAGCGGTGCCGGCGGAGTTCGGACACTGCATTAGCCACACCCAAAGAAATTAATTTTTCCGACTGTGTACCTTTGTGCATTAATAGGCGGAAAAACCCGCCGTTTTTTAAATTCAAGGTTAACTGGCACACATAGTCCAGAAACGAAACCGCCATCCGTTCAGTGCCGGTATATTCACCGAACGGGTACACCATACCGGATCGTACCGCATCCAGAACCTGTTCAGAAAGTTTCCGGGTATCATCCCCTGGCAGATACAACACGGAGCCTGTAAGACCAGCGTAAATTCCCATATGGTCGTCAGAACCAGCGAATGGAATTTTCGGAAGCGGCCTTGCGTAATATCTTTCCGGCGCGATACCGACTTCTTTACCTATTGAATGCAGAATCTCCGGAGTGAGCGACCGCAGCCATTTCATAATAACCAGATTTTGCTGTGAACTGCGCTGTCCATTAATTACTTCGAAGTTTTTAAATAAAAGAGTGAGTTTGTACAGGATTTTCGGGCTGTAAGATGATGAATTCTGATAAAAATAAAAAGGGTGCGCAAGAATTACCGGAATACTGCGTTCAGCGCAGAAATCAAGAAACGCATAGATATTTTTTCGAAGCACACAGAGCTTGGTTTCTTCAACCGGAGAAAAGCCATATGCGAGAACATCGATATCGATACCATCTTCGGGAAGACTGCAGGTGAATTCCGCGCCGGTGAGTACATCATGTCCTTTATCCTGAAGATAATAACAGCTGGAGGCATTGTTGTGATTAGTAACTGTATATGCCTGCATCCCGTTTTTTTTAAGCGTATGCATCAACGCTTCCGGCTCAAGCCAGGTTTCTGCAGCCCCCATCATACGTCCGACCCTTTCATTCGGCCGGGACGAACCCTTATCATGGCAATGCATGTCGATTTTTACAGTTTTATATACCTTACCCGTGTTACCCGAGGAAGTGATCTGTGCGGTATCGCGGATAAAATCTTCATAAAACAAACTGACGGTTTTATCGTATTCCCCACATCGCGTATGAAAATCAGTATGGACAAACTGATCAACTGTGTCTTTCTGCATTCCCCAATCTCCCTTTATAACCACAATCTTTTTTCAGGTAAATTTTACCTGTCAATTGTTAAGGAAGATTTAATTATTTGTTTAGAAATATTAATTTAGGAGAAAAAATGCGTCACACTATAGCTATTGCGGACACTTTTTTCATGATTATGTAAAACGCACGCACTGTTTTCTTTCGTTCTTCCATATGAATAATTTCAGCGTGCGTGAGCTGGTTTCTTATTTTGCGCGCGGCGTGAAGTATGTCTGAATGATTGGGCGAGGCCGCAGTCTCAGGTGTTCATCACAAAAGATGAAACGATACACGCAGAAATATATCCGCAGGTCAATTCAGAACCGGAGACTTTAAATCTTTAATATTTTCAGGCTCTCTCTAATTAGCTGCTCTGCAGTATCAGGATGAGGTCCGCCGCCTACAACGGGGAGGATTTCATATCCGCCGCGGGTGTAACTTTCCGCAAGACACACATATCCGCACTCTCCCATAGCGAGACAAACAGGCCATGTCCGAGCAAATGGTGATTTTTTCTTGATTTCAAGACCGATTTCGGTAAACATTTCACCGGGAAGACTGGTATATGCGAGCACATCATCAAACCCAATACGGATAAGATCAAATACGCGGTTTTTCCCGCTGCATTTTGTTTTAAATTCTATGAGTTGCTCTGCAAAAAATCGTGCGACTGCGCCTTCTCCTTTTGCGAGACCCTCGCTTGTCAGATTTCCGTCAGAACCGGCTTCTGCGGGACGATTTAAAATATCGTGTGCGTTTTTTAAAGCACCGGCATCAACGGTCTGATAGGCTAAAGTAACCGTGCTCCGTTTAACCCTGATTTTCTGTACTGGCAGCGGCTGCATTTCACCAAGTGCGCTTTTTACTATTTCGGCATACCCCCGGCCTATCCGGTTTGCCTCGGCATATCCGTAATAGGGATTATCGTTTGATACGTCGATATGGTTGATGTTTCCCGCGCATCCGATAAGTGTGAATACAGGAACATCGTACCCCAGCGTTTCCTGTACTGTGCGTTCCATGCGGCCGGGCCAATCAGCACTGACAAAATTCCCGCTGACGGTATCGGTATGATTTACGATTGTGACTACCACCGCGCTGATCATGCCATCCTGTTTAACCGTAAGTACGCCTATTTCGTCATCAACAGGTCCTTCGGGTTTTACAATGTCAGGATTAAGCTGGCCGGGATTCGTCAGAACGGACCCGTCTTTCATCCAGTACCTGCGGTTAAAAGCAAGCGGATTATGGTGTACCGAGTTATGAGACAATTCTGCATCAGAGAGGTTTTTATACGCGCGATGCACCGCGACTGCTGTCTTTTTTACCAGAGAATCAAGATATGCCTGATCCGGCTTATTACCGAAGAATTCGGCAATATACGGCCCGGTATGCGTATGTGTCGCACAGAACATGCAGTTATCGGCAAAAGTGAGCCCGAGCGCAGTAATTTTAGATTTCATTTTTTTTATCAGTTCGGTACTGAGAAAACACAAGTCACACACAATAAGGCCGCTGATTACCGCACCTTTCTGAAAAAGAATTACCCGGACATATAAATCATCGAGAATACCGGTATTCGGACGCGGGTTAAAGTATCCTACAAGAGGCACCCCTCTTTCAGGTGTAATGACTTCTTTGCTTACACCAACCTGCAGTTTTGTTTCACTCATTTTTTATCTCCCCAGGGCAAACGCGGACTTTTTGATTTATCAAAAATGTCCGCGTTTGGACCATTAGTAATAGCTGTTTCGCAGAAAAATGCGCACAGTTTAAGGGGTATTTCTCGTTTTTTGAGCGATTCCGTCGGGCCGTAATAGTCAGAATATATACAAAGCTATCCATTGCCCGACGGCTAAGCGAAAAAAAAGAGAAATACCCCTTAAACTAAAAGTGCGCGTTTACCCTGTTTATCTCCCTTGCAAGAAAACGAGTTAAAGTATACCATGATTATCAGGACTAATATGGACACATTCATACGGGATGAAAAATTTCCGGCTTTTTCCGCGATGGTCAAACCTGCGGGTCCGCTGTGCAACCTCGCATGCACTTATTGCTTTTACAACGAAAAAAATCATACAATTTATGATCAAAAAAACAAGCCTTCAGTTATGGACCGGCCTACTGCTGAAGTATTTATCCGCCAGTATATAGATTCGCAGCAGTCATCAGAAATAACCTTTGCATTTCAGGGCGGAGAACCAACGCTCGCAGGGTTGGATTATTTTATCCGCTTTACTGAATACGCCGATACGCATTTGCCGCCGGGCAAAAAAGCAACATGGACCATTCAGACAAACGGTACACTCATTAATGAAGACTGGTGCCGTTTTTTTAAAAAAAGGTCGTTCCTGGTCGGCTTAAGTCTGGATGGAAATTCTGCCGTACATGATTTTTACCGTAAAGATAAATCCGGCTGCGGTACACATGCGCAGGTAATGAAAACAATGCGTTTGTTCCGGGAATATGATATTGCCTATAACACACTTACGGTTATTTCCGATCAAACCGCCGGACATCCCGAAGAAGTGTATGAGTTTCTTGTTGCACAGGGCGCGAAGTTTCTGCAGTTTATTCCGGCGATTGAACGGGTCGATTCATCCCCTGGTTCATCCCCTGGTTCATCCCCTGGTTCATCCCCTGGTTCATCCCCTGGTTCATCCCCTGGTTCATCCCCTGGTTCATCCCCTGGTTCATCCCCTGGATTGGCCGGCCCGCCCGATTTATCAAAATCAGGTCCTGTGTTGCCAAATATGCCTTGGACAGTCCATCCGGAAAAATTCGGCGAGTTTTACTGTAAAATATTTGACCTCTGGGTAACACGTGATGTCGGTGCGATTTTCGTACAGTTTTTCGATGCGTGTCTGGGGATGCGGATGGGATATCCTTCTCCAATTTGTGTACATTCGCCAGTATGCGGGAATGCGGTAATTGTAGAATCAAACGGCGATGTGTATGCCTGCGATCATTTCGCATATCCCGATTTTTTTCTCGGAAATATTCATCATCAGCCCATAACAGAACTGGTTAACAGTAAGGCGCAGCTTATTTGGGGCAGGCAAAAATATTCCGCGCTTCCCCGGGGATGCCGGGAATGCGCATATCTCAGTCTCTGTTACGGAGGATGTCCCAAACACCGTTTTTGTAATGACACCTACGGCCAGCCGGGAATGAATTATCTCTGTGAAGGATACAAAATGTTTCACGCGCATTCCGAATCGAAATTCCACGAAATGGAAGGTTATCTCCGGCAGGGGAAACCCGCGTCCTTAGTGATGAAAAAAAAATGCAGGAAATAACTGCCCCGCCCATTCTTTCGCTGCTCATCATGGATGATACGAAAATAAAAAAACATATCACCGCCGAGTACTTTAAAGCGTCCGGACCAGGAGGGCAGAAAATAAACAAAACAATGACCGCGGTACGGCTCCGCATTCCTTCTATAGGTGTGGTATCGGAAAGCAGAACTCACCGGACACAAGGCGAAAATTACCGCAGTGCACTGAGGAAACTGCGTCTCGGGCTATCGCTTTTACAAAAAGAAATGCCCGATCCGTCATTTATCAGTCAAATACGACCATACCTCAAAAACGGTCTCAGAGTAAATGAAAAAAATTCTGATTTCCCGCTTGTCCGCGCGTGCGTTTCGGGTACTGTTTCCGCGCACAATGGAAATATAAAAACCGCGGCAGAAGAACTCGGCACAAGTACCAACCGATTAATTAAATTTCTGCATTCGAACAGAGATATTCTCACGGCGATACATGCAACAGGAAATAAAAATGACGGATAAAAATACGACAAAAACAATTTCGGGAATATTCTGCGATGAAAATGGTACGCATCCCCGGTGTGTAATATTCAGCACGGAGAGCGGACTTATTATTGATTCCGAAGACCGTCTGCACACCGGCGCGGATTATTTCTATGATGATAATTTTTTAATATTTCCCGGCTTCTATGACCTGCATGTGCACGCACGGCAGGATATATCCGGCACACAATGTTATAAAGAAGATTTCGCAAGCTGCGGCCGGGCAGCGCTCGCGGGCGGTGTCTGCGGCTATTTTGATATGCCGAATAATCCCGTACCACCTATCGACGATGTTTCTTTCAATGCAAAACACGCGCTCACCGCTTCATCCCCCGCCGAAGTCGTACTTTTCGCGGGCGCGGGTCCGGGAATTAAACCGCTTTCAAAAAAAGTACCATACAAACTCTTTATGGGACAAAGCACCGGATCGCTTTTTTATTCAAAGGACATGTACGTATACGATGATCTAAAGCACTTCTCGGATTTTTTTTCCGAACACGGCGGAGAACCGTTCTTTTTTTCCGTACATGCGGAATCTGCCGATGTGCTTGCAAAGTCCGCAAAGGAAAACACGCATGCGCAGCGGCGTCCTCCTGAAGCAGAGATCAAAGCAATTTCCCTGCTGCTCACCCTGCTGAAAAGGCTGCCCGGAATAGAAATAAATTTCTGTCATATCTCCACCGAAGGCGGATTACAGCTTGTGCAAACCGCGAAAAAAAATAATCTGCCCGTATCTGCCGAAGCGGCATTTCATCATCTGCTCGTATCAGAAGAAAGCCTCGCTGCCGGAAATGATGATCTCAAAACCGGTTTCAGAATTAACCCGCCCATCCGGTCCGAAAATGACCGTGCCGCGGTATTCAGTGGTTTTGCAGAAGGACATATTGATTTTCTCGTTACCGACCATGCGCCGCACACCCCTGATGAAAAAAAAAACGGCGTTTCCGGCATTCCATCGATAGAACTGTACGGTACGCTGGTATGTGAACTTCTCAGCAGGGGAATCTCGCCTCAAATCATTTACCGCACCAGCTGCGCTAATCCCGGACGGATTTTCAACAGGTTCTTTAAAAATTCTTCATGCAACAGTACGGCAAACTCCTCATCTGATACTTATCCAAAAGGCTACGGAGCCGTAATTCCGGGATGGGCAGCAAATTTTACCGTGCTTGCGCCGCATCATCCGGTCACCATTACCAGAGAACATATTAAAAGCAAGTGCGGCTGGTCTCCCTTTCTCGGCGTCACATTTCCCGGCGGAGTGCATGCAGTTTTTACCCGTGGAAGAATGCATGAATAAAGATGTCTGTTTCGATGATTTTTTTGATGATTATAAAAAAAAGATCCGGATCGGCGTCAAAGGCCGGCTGCGGCGGGATTTTCTTGAAATGGATCTCTCCGCCGTAATTCCCACATATGGTTCAGGAAACCTCACCATACTCGATGCAGGAGGCGGCGCCGGAGAACGCAGCATCGCCGCAGCAAAGAAAGGTCACCTGGTTACACTTGCAGACATATCAGAAAAAATGCTCGGTGAAGCGAAGCATGACGCAGCAGCGTCCGGTGTATTTGATAAAATTACCTTTTGCCGGTGTCCTCTCCAGGACTTTTCCATGCCGAACGGTCCCGAATGGGATATAATATTTCTGCATGGAGTGCTTGCCTGGCTTGCCGAACCCGTACACGCGCTGCGCAGCATTGCCGCAAAGGTGAAATCCGGCGGATTTATTTCTATCCTTTATTATAACCGTGACGCGCTGATTTTTAAAACCGCTGTATCAGGAGGATTAGCCGTTTTTCAGAAATCAAAATTCCGTGGAAACGGAAAAAATCTCACACCAATTAATCCGCTCACAATGGATCACATCAACGATGCGATTGATCCCGCAAAATTCCAGGTTGTGCACAAACGCGGAATACGGATCTTTGCTGATTATTTTTTATCGAAGGAAAACATTTCAAGGGTTGATTCCGGAATAAATACAAATGCCGTACCGGATAGCAGCGAAACATATCAGGAAATTTTTGATATTGAAAAAGAGTATTCACTGCGTGAACCTTTTGCTTCGCTTGGAAGGCACGTACACATAATTTTCAAAAAAATAGTGCAAAAAAACAGCATTAAAGAAAGCTGGGCATAGATCTTCTGAATTTATTCGTTGCAATAATTCTGATTTTAAAGAATAATACGGTGCAATAATTTCAAGTTTTTTTTTGTCATTGGCTTCTCTCTTAGCTGTTTATCCGCAGATTACACAGATTACACAGATTTTTTTCATCTGTGCAATCTGCGCAATCTGTGGATTTTTTCTCGAACAAAACGGCGTGCGTATACCGGTTGAAATGAAAGTCGGATTTGGTTTTCCGTTATTGACCGCAGCCAACGGAACCACAACCGCCGGAACTGCAGCCACTGGCTGACGATAATGATTGAATCACACTTAGAAGCCTTTCTTTTGTCGTTTTACCTTTGATAATATTACCAATACGGCCGGGCGGCATGAGAACTACAATCGCAGCTTCCGACATGTCCGGGCTAAGGCTGCACTGTTTGATTAAATCGGCGGAATCTTCAGATGTATGGTCTGCTTTTACCGCGGTGATAAACTCTTTGTAATTCTCATCCCCGGCGATTTCATTTGCAGCCTGCCATGATTCAGCATTGAATTTGGTTTTAGAATTTTGAAACGCCAATAAAACAATCTTTTGTTCCTGCAGCGACTTTAAAATACCGAGCATAAGGGAAGAGATAGAGGTACTCTGTGTTAACTGCGCTGCGGTTACCTGATTAGGAAACCCGCCGGCAACGATGCCGTTCGGAGCAATCACCAAAACAACCGGCAGATGATTATCGCGCACACCATACCGTTCGGCGGCCTGCCGGTTCGCCGGAGTTTTCATCGGAGCGTCAAAATAGACAACGTTCTTTTTTTTACTCTCTTTAATAAATGCATTGACTGTCGTGCGCATTGCCTTAACCGCATCATTTTCACTTTGATAAAACAGTACACAAAGAAACTGTTTTTTTTCAGCCGCGCGCACAATTGCGTTTTCAACTCCGGAGGCGTATGCGGTGAAAAGCATCACACACACAACCAATTGTGCAATAATGCGGCCATAATTAAGATATTCCGATTTTTTTTTCATTACAATCCTTCGTTAATGTGCGAATGACTTTTTAAAACCCGTTACTGGTGCGAACGGTTTCTGGGGTATTTCATTTTTTTTGAGCGATTCCGTCGGGCTAACAAAAATGAACCAAAATGTTTTAATAGACAGCACCCGACGGCTTAAGCGAAAAAAAATATGAAATACCCCCGAAACACAAAGTTCGCACCAGTAACGGGTTTTCGAGACTGTCATTGTACCATTACTCTGGTAATTTCATTTCAAGTACTTTGACGAGTTCTTCTTTCGGAAAGAATCCTTCATGCCGGTAATATTCATTGCCGTCTTTATCGAGAAAAACCTGTGTGGGAATTACGCGTATTTTATAAGGCGCGGCTTTTACCTTCCCGTCAGCCGTCCATACATCAAGAAACACTACCTTGACTCTTCCCGCGTACTCTTTTTCAACTTGCGCCACAATCGGTTTCATCATTTTACAAGGAATACACGAAACAGAACCGAGCTCGATAAAAGTAACCTGATAATCAGCATGAGTATCAATGGAATTTTCCTTATCTGTTACATGTTTTACTTCATCATTTTTGCTTCCGCATCCGGTAATTATAAAGGATAAAAAAACATGTGCGATGATAATTGCCTGTTTCATTTCACACTCTCCTATAAATATGCTTTGACGACACCATACACAAGATATAATCCGCCGAGTATCACAAGCACTCCGCACACCTTTTTTATTACCATTATCATTTTTGATTCTTCATTCCATTTGAGGTATTTTTCAATAAGTTCAAATGAAGATCCAGCGATGATTATCACCAGACAGTGCCCGGCCGCATAGACCGCAACCAACGACACTGCATACAAAAAATGCGTCGCGGAGACCTTAAATACAATCCCCAGCATCGGCGCCATATACGCAAAGGTACAAGGTCCGATAGCAATACCAAATATCAGTCCAAGGATGAACGCGGCAAGATATCCTTGTTTTTGGAACTTCGGCTGACTGATTCTATTCAGGAAAGGAAGTTGAATTATACCGAGGAGGTACAGTCCGACAAGTATGAATATTGCCGCAACAAAAAAATTACCACATATCCCGATATCGCCCATCATTCTGCCAAGAAGCCCGGTTACCACACCAACTAACCCGATGGTAATTAATATCCCGGCCGAGAAAAGAGTCGACATGGTGAAAGCCTTCCTGAACGTAATTTTTGACTGCCCGCTCATAAATCCGATAATGAGCGGAATGCTTGCCAAATGACAGGGTGAAAGCAGTATGCTTAACACCCCCCATACAAACGAAGCAGTCAGTGCAATCGGAGGAGAACCCTCCACTGCCTGAGTGAGCTTGATGAAAATTTCCATAATCATACTAAATAACCTCTAAAATCCTTTTCAGGATAATAACTCCTTGCCCTTAGAGACAACCGTACCTATAACCGCTTCAGTAACTGCGGTTTCTCCTTTTTTAAAACCCATGCCGGTTAATTCCATGTATTTAAAATCAGAAAAGCCGTTTCTTTCAAGCAGTTTTTTTGTGCACGCGATAGGACAACCGTCGATAGCGAGTATCATATCAGCGGATTTGGTTGTTTCGACTATGCCGCTTACATTGCCGCCGATTCCTGCAAGACAATACATTTTTCCCGTTCCGTCTTTTGTAAGCTTCCTGGCGGCTTGGTCGGATAGCGCACCGACATCAGCAGCTCCCGAACATGAGAATATTAATTTTGTACCGCAGGTACAGCCGCATCCGCATGATTCTTTTTTTTCAGTCATTTTTTTCTCCTATAAATAATTATTTTAAAAATTTTATTATTTCATCGCTGGTTAATACTTTTCCCGCTGATTTAACCGTTTCATCAATAACGAGCGCGGGGGTCATCATTACTCCGTAGTTCATTATCTCCTTCAAATCTGTTACTTTTTCTACCGAAGCGTCAATACCGGAAGAAACAACCGCATTTCTCGCATTTGTCTCAAGCGTTTTACATTTTGGACAACCCGTACCCAGAATTTTGATAATCATACATGCCCCTGTTTATTTAAAAATTTTCTGCGTGTACATAAATTTTGTTTTTTTCAATGTCGGATACTGCCAGGTTTAATACCGTAGCGATAATAACTATTACCGGTATATCCACGATGAGTCTGGTGACCGCAAACCTCGCACCAAGCGCAGAATATTCAAACATGAACATTGGTATCTTGGTAGTTGACCACGCGCCGATAAAAATTAAAATATTTACTAAACTTGCACCCTTTTTCAATAAAATGCCGGCTATTGGGAAAGCAGCGTATAAAGGCCCTGCTGCGAATGACCCGAGACCGAAGGCAAGTAAAATCCCCTTAATGCCGCTTTTCTTACCCATTTGTTTTATCATAATTTCCCTCGGAACCCATACGTCGAGAAGTCCTATTAAAATAAATATCGCAGGCAAAACAAAAAAAACTTCTTTAAGACTTAGCCCTATGTTTTTTACCGCACTAATTCCTGTTTCAGGTTTTATTATGAATACAATTCCCAGGAGTAAAACTATTATAAAGGAAAAAAAAAATTTTTTAATAATTGTTTTCATATTTTATCCACTGACCAATAAATTATTAATCCTATTACAAACGAAAAAACAAAAGCCAATATGTTTCGTATTAATGTTATCTTTACGCCAAAATATTTTTTTTCTACAGGCGCGGTTATTACACCGACCATCATGAGTGATGAAATAAACGTTCCGATTTGCCAGACGCCCGCGCCTCCTTTCAACAATAACGCAGCCGCAGGAAAAGCAATAAACCCGGGAACAAGCGTAACCGCGCCGGCAATTAAAGCGGCAAATACCCCGGATATACCGGAATCTCTTCCTATAGTTTTGGCTATTGTTTCTTCATTAACAAAAGCCATACAGATACCAAGAAGTAAAATGATTGCGAGAAACTGTGGCAGAATAAACTCGAATGATTTCCACGCTTTTTTTAATGCGGCCGATGTTTTTTCTCTGCTTTTTTTAAGAGAAATAATCAGTAAAATTATTGTTATTGTATATAAAAATATTGTAAACATATTTATCCTTTTTAATTATTTTAAAATAGATATTGTCATTTTAATTCAATAATTTAAGAGGTAACTTTTCCAAAAAACATTCCGGATACTGTGGCCATTACGACAACGAGACTGACATATACTACTGTTTTTTTTGTTCCCATTACACTTCGTATTACAAGCATTTTCGGCAGTGAAAGCGCTGGGCCGGCCAAAAGTAGCGCAAGGGCGGGGCCTTTCCCCATTCCGGAACCGATTAAACCCTGTAAAATCGGCACTTCGGTCAATGTCGCAAAATACATACACGCGCCGGCGATACTCTCAAAAAAATTTGAAAAAAGGCTGTTTCCTCCGACAAGCCGCGCGACCCATTCCTGGCTGATTATTCCCTGATTGCCCGGCCGGCCCAGTAAAAAACCCGCGACCAGCACACCGCCGAATAACAGCGGAAGTATCTGAACAGCAAAATCTTTTGATGATTTTACCCAATCCTTCAGTTCAGATTTTTTAAACCAGCGGAAAAGCATAATCGCAAGAGCTATAAAAAAAAAGCCGGTGATATAATATTTATTCTGAAAAATAATATTCCATATTTTCATGTTCTCGTCCTTACCCCAGTTCACAAACACAAGTATGGCTACCATGGCAAAGAAGTATAACGCTGTTTTAAAAAGTGACCGGGGATTTTCGTCTTCGGGAATAAATAAACTGCCCTTTTCAGTACGTGCCCGTTCCTCTTTTATAAAAATTAAATGCATTAAAATTCCGATTATAACAGAGAAAATTATTGCTCCAACAGCCCTCGCAATTCCTATTTCCGGACCAAGAACCCTGGCTGTTAAAATTATCGCAAGTACATTGATAGCCGGGCCGGAATATAAAAAAGCAGATGCAGGACCAAGTCCTGCACCGCGCATATAAATGCCTGAAAAAAGCGGGAGTACTGTACACGAACATACCGCGAGAATGGCACCGGAAACCGACGCGACTGAGTACGCGAGTACTTTATTCGCTTTCGCTCCCAGGTACTTCATAACTGATCCCTGGCTGATAAAATTACCGATAGCACCCGCAATAAAAAATGCAGGGACAAGACACAGAAGCACATGATCATGGGCATATTCCTGCAGCATAAGAAAGGCTTCCATTATTGCATTTCTGACAATATCTGCGTTAAACGGTATACACCATGCCGCGAGAAACACACTTAGAATGATTAACCCCTTTTTCGATTCTTTCACAATTTATTCCTTAGAGAGATTTTTTTCAAGAATTATTTTTTATATGTAACTACAATTTTGCCTTTTTCCCGCAATGCTAAGCGTTTTTTTAAATTCCGCATATCCCCGGCGAGTTCAGGATTTTCTTTTTGACTAACCGACCGTATACTATTGAACAGAGCTTTATTACAAATATCTTTATAATCGGGACTGTGCAGCAGCAGGCGTCCGGATCTTTCTTCACGTATAAGACCAGCTTTTTTTAGAATGATAAGACACCTGGATATTTTGTATTGCGGCTTTTGCAGTACATCCATTAGTTCGCAAATACAAAGCGGAGTTTTTGCCTTTATAAGCGCATACATAATCCGGAAACGGCATTTTTGCGTAAGCGCCTTGTGTTTTTTAAGCAGCAGCTGCATGACGTTATTATGCATTATAATGCATAATAAGTCAAGTGATTTTTTCTATAGGCACCGTGGAAGAGTTGCAAAAACTTAAAATCCAATCGGACGTTTGCTGCTGCCATCCTGGCAGCCCACTGCACTCGGCAAGCGTGGAAAAACCTCGGCCTCCTGCCTATTTTTCCACGCTTGACGCCGATTGAATTTTAAGTTTTTGCAACTCTTCCACTTGGCTATAGAAAGCAATCCTACATCTAAAAAGTCACCGCTAAATTACCTATTGAATACCCACTTAGCCCCCGGTTAGAAAAAATATGATTTTTTATTAGTAAAAACTATATTTGAATAGGAAAGGATTATTGAATAACTGACTACCGCCCCTGATGCAGTGCTGGCAATATTTGCGCGGTTTGAGAAATTACCCGGCGTACGATTTCTTTTTTATTTCTTTTTTTCCAGTAATTTCTGCTTCCGGGCTTTCCGATATATTCCCGGAGAAAAGCCGGTGTATTTTCTGAATAAACGGGTAAAGTGCGCAAGGCTGGAATAACCCAATTCAAGGCTTGTCTCAATCACGCTTCCGGCAAGCAGCAGTTCTTTTGCCTTATTGATTTTTGACACCGTACAATATTCGAGAAAAGAACATCCGGTTTCTTCTTTAAAAAGACGGTTAAAATAAAATGGGCTCAGATTAACATGCTTTGCCGCGTCAGAGAGCGGGATTTTGTCCGACAAGTGACCTTGTACATACGATACTGCGCGCGCGACCGCCTGATGCTGCCTGCTGTTTTCATAAATATGCATTTTAAGATTAAGCGACTGAAGAAGGTTCTCAAATATTATTTTCAGAAAATCAATTATCGCCTCGAGCATATCCGGCGCAATCACCCTGGATGAATGATACAACGCACGCATATTATTTATATCAAAGCCCTTTTTACTCAGGTACGGTATATGTGAATCAAACGCAGATTTTTCCTCATCGGATTGAAAAAACTGGCCGGTAAGAAGAGAACAGATATATTCATTGTTCACTATTATCGGAATTACTATTTCGGTAAATGAAAACCTGCAGGTATAAACTGCGCACCCGCCCCTCTCAACCGATTTGGCAATTTCTGCTTTTGTACACTTCGCACACTGTAACCGTTCCGATTTTTCCGCCCGGATCGCGGCACAGAACGGATTTTCATAGTTACGTTCACCATGTGCAGCAATAAGATTTCCGTTAATATCATCAATATCAATAATGAGACCGGTGAGATGGGAAAACACTGTGCATATTTTTTTAACATTCCCGCTTTTCAGGAAGTCTTTGTATCTTGTAGTGGATATCATTTTCTTCATTGATAATATTTCTTATTCCGGAAAACAGAGTAAAAGTTTACTCTGTCCCTGAAAATAATGATTCCCCCCAGGTTAAATCCCGTTCAATAACCGCCTGCATCTCCTCGGTAAGTAAGTTAAGAAAATCGAGGCCGCTCATGAGCTCAATGCCGTCTATATTTGTAAGAAATTCTGAAAGCGGCGCGCTGCTCGCCTGATGCGGGAATACAAAAGACACGGCCTGAAGTTTT
>Ga0180007_10000997_pt1 | contig 41296 bp, 28 predicted proteins | sample MM_PC_MetaG_FD_121122 | JGI IMG/M metagenome (GOLD analysis project Ga0180007, IMG submission 121122) | Groundwater microbial communities from the Aspo Hard Rock Laboratory (HRL) deep subsurface site, Sweden - MM_PC_MetaG | ecosystem: Environmental > Aquatic > Deep subsurface > Groundwater... | reverse complement strand
GTCAGGGTTACGATGCCCGTTTCGTCTTACGGTAACGGCTGTCGTCTTAAAATTTATTGTTTTCAGCCTAAACCGTTCAACCTTACCGATACGGGCTTCGTTACCGTTAAACCTTGCCAAGTACCAACACATCTCTTACTAACGGATAACACTTACATCACCGCTTAAAATATGGTGCGAAAAACCAAAATCATCACGCACAATCAATGCTCCGCTGTCAGCGATATCCATCGCCTGTCCATGAATCATCTGGCCGCGCCATTCCACTTTAATTCTTTTACCCAAAGTCATCGATAAATCCCGCCAATCATTAATAATATCAGAAAAACAGCCTTTAACAAGCTTATTGTAATAAGTTTCAATTTCCCAAAGCATTGCTTGCAAAAAAACAATTCTATTTACTTTTTGCCTTGTTTCAATAAACAAAGAGGTTGCTATATCCGGCAGGCTGCTCTGGGGGGTATTAATATTTATGCCAATACCCATGATAATAAAATTAATCATATCCATTTCCGCGCTCATTTCAGTTAATATCCCGCAGACCTTGGCCTTTCCGATATATACATCATTAGGCCATTTAATAACTGCCGCAATGCCTGTTATGTTCCTGATTGTTTTCGCCACTGCCACAGAACTCATCAAAGTAATCTTCCCTGCCTCGACAGGAGATATCTTCGGTTTTAAAATTAAAGACATATAGATACCGCAGCCTACTGGTGAAACCCAATGCCGCCCCATTCTCCCTTTGCCTTTGGTCTGTTTTTCCGCGACAATTAATGTGCCTTCAGCTTCCGATTGTTCAGCTAAATTATAAGCAATAACATTAGTTGATTCTGCTGAATTGTAAGCATAAATTTTTTTACCAAGAATCTTGGTTTTTAATTCATAACTGATCTCATCGGCTAAAAGTTTATCCGGGACTTTTTCCAAACAATACCCATTATGGGGAGTAGCCGATATTTCATAGCCGCACTGCCTTAAATGGGTAATATGTTTCCAAATCGCGGTGCGGGAAACATTCAGCTTGCGCGAAATTTCTTCGCCGGAAATAAAAGAATTTTTATTTTCTTTTAACAGTTTTATTATTTTTATTTCCATCATTTGTCTTGGCCTTTAATTTCTCAATCTTATCTCTTAACATAATTGCTTTTTCAAACTGTAAATTTTTTGCCGCTGTTTCCATCTGGCGTTCCAGGATATCTATTTTATCTAATCTTTCATAGGCCTTTATATTATCACAAACTATTTCCCGGACAAATTCTTCGGCTTGCTCTTCTTCTTCAATCCATTGATTAATTGCTTTGATTATCGACTGCGGTTCAATCTTATTGATTTGATTATACTCAATCTGTTTATCTCTGCGCCGGCTGGTTTCACTAATTGTTTTTTTCAGCGATTTAGTCATAATATCAGCATACATTATAACTTTACCATTTATATGTCTAGCCGCTCTGCCCGCGACCTGAATCAAGGAGGTTTCACTGCGTAAAAACCCTTCTTTATCCGCGTCCATAACACAGACCAAAGAAACTTCCGGCAGATCCAGGCCTTCTCTTAAAAGATTTACCCCGACCAGACAATCAAACTGTTTTTTTCGCAATTCATTCAAGACTTTAACTCTTTCCATTGTATCCAGCTCAGAATGAATATATTTTGCGGCAATACCGGCCTGCTCAAGATAAGCCGCCAGATCCTCGGCCATTTTTTTAGTCAGCGTGGTTACTAATACTCTTTCATGTTTTTTCGCGGTTTGTTTGACTTTTTCAATTAAATCATCAACCTGATGCTCTGAAGAAATCACCTCTATTGCCGGATCAATCAAACCTGTAGGCCGAATAATCTGTTCTACGATTTTATTACTTTTTTCCAGCTCATAAGCTGATGGCGTTGCCGAAGCAAATAGCACCTGATCAACCAAAGATTCAAATTCTCCAAACTGCAAAGGACGATTATCCAGACAAGACGGCAGCCGAAATCCATAATCAACTAAAACCTGCTTTCTCGCTTTATCCCCATTGTACATCCCTCTGATCTGAGGAATGCTTACGTGAGATTCATCAATGATTGTTAAAAAATTCTTGGGAAAATAATCAATCAGACAATACGGCCGGCTGCCAACAGGGCGATTACTTAAATGCCGGGAATAATTTTCCACCCCATGACAAAAACCAACCTCGCGAAGCATTTCCATATCGAATTTTGTCCTCGATGCCAAACGCTGTGCTTCTACCAGTTTCCCCTCGAAGTTTAATTGGTCAAGTCTTTGTTTTAGTTCATTTTCAATACTTAACAATGAACTCTCCAGCTGATCATCTTCAACTAGAAAATGTTTTGCTGGATAAATCGCGATATCATCTACAATCTTAAGTTTATTCATCGAAACCGGATTGATTATCGAAATTTTTTCCACTTGATCGCCAAAAAATTCCACGCGCACAGCTAACTGCTCATAAGCCGGGAAAATTTCCACAGTGTCGCCCCGCACCCGAAATAATCCTTGGGTAAAAGCAATATCATTGCGTTCATATCTGATTTTAATCAGTTTTTTAAGCAATTCATCGCGCTGAATATGCTGATTGGTTTTTAAATGCACAAACATATTCTGATATTCATTCGGAGATCCTAGATTATAAATACAGGAAACACTGGCAACCACAATCACATCTTTTCTCGTCATCAACGAGGTTGTGGCCGCAAGACGCAGGCGATTGATCCGCTCATTAATTGCTGAATCTTTTTCAATATAAGTATCGGTTTGGGGAATATAGGCTTCCGGCTGATAATAATCATAATAGCTGATGAAAAACTCAACCGCATTGTGCGGAAAAAATTGTTTAAATTCAGAATACAGCTGCGCGGCCAGGGTTTTATTATGAGAGACTATGAGCGTCGGACGATTAAGCTCAGCAATAACCGAAGCCATGGTAAAGGTCTTACCGCTGCCGGTTACCCCGAGCAAAGTTGTATATTTGTCCTTTTTTTTTATAGCCCGGGTCAATTGAGCTATTGCCTGAGGTTGATCACCTGCCGGCCTAAATGGACTTACTAATTCAAAAATTCGCATTTTTTTAACGAAACGACTTTCCTGACTTTTGGAGCAGGGTTTTAAAATGAGAAATATCTTTAACCCGGCTTAAAGCGGTTTCATAACTAACCACACCTTTGGAATAAAGATCTTTTAATGATGTATCCATAAGCTGCATTCCCATTTCCGCGTTAGTCTGCATGATTGTTGGAATCTGCTCGGTTTTACCTTCGCGAATAATATTCCGCAAAGCCGGACAAGCCACTAAAACTTCAGTCGCGCAAACCCGGCCTTTGCCATCAATCCTCGGCAGCAATTGCTGCGAAATAATTCCCTCAATCGCATTAGCTAAAACCATTCTGATCTGCTGCTGGGCATGCGGCGGAAAAACATCAATAATTCGGTCAATTGTCTGAGTAGCGTCCGGAGTATGCAATGTAGCTAAGACCAAGTGTCCGGTTTCCGCTGCAGTTAAAGCAGTTTGAATTGTTTCCAGATCGCGCATTTCTCCAACACAAATTACATCCGGATCCTGTCTTAAAGTATGGATCAGCGCATTGCCAAAACTTTTAGTATCTGAATATACTTCTCTTTGAATAATTACGCTTTTTTTATGTTCGTGAATATATTCAATCGGATCTTCGATGATAATAACCCGGTCGGAACGATCGCGGTTAATTATATCAATCATTGAATTCATAGTTGTTGTTTTACCCACACCAGTTGGTCCGGTAACTAATACCAGTCCGGCACGTTTGCGGCAAAACTCTAAAACTACTGGCGGCAAACCCAATTCTTCAGGTGTTCTGATTCTTAACCCAACTACCCGAAAAGCAGCCTCAATACAATCTTTAGAAATATAAATATTCACCCGGAAACGACTAATTCCCACAAGCGCTATGGAAAAATCCAATTCCCAGTCCTGCTCAAATTTTTCAACCTGAACTTCATTAAGAATACTGTAAATCATTTCTTTAGATTTTTCTCCGGTCAGAACATCCATTTCCATAGGAACAAGCTCACCGTCAATTCGCAGCGTAGGCGGCGAACCAACTACAAGATGCAAATCTGACGCATTACTTTCAACTGCTATTTCTAATAATTTTCTTAAATCCATAAAGTTCTCCTATAAAGTAATTGTATAATTAAAGAGTAAGGTTAAGAGTTACAGCTTTTAAAGGTTACGGTCAAGGTTACGATGCCCGTTTCGTCTTACGGTAATGGCTAACGTATTAAAATTTATTGTTTTTGGCCTAAACCTCAGCTCGCCTTTAAACTAAAGTCAACACATTGCACTGAATGGGTTAATGCTCCCAGAGAAATAAAATCCACTCCGCAGGCAGCAATCCCCTTAATTGTTTTTTCCGTAACATTACCCGATGCTTCAAGTAAAATCTGTTTATTGGCTTTATTCCTTAAATTTACCGCTTGCTTCATTTGCTCAATACTCATATTATCCAGCATAATAATATCAGGCTTACCCTGCATCGCGTCTTTAAATTCAGCCAAACTGGTAACTTCAATCTCTATTTTTACCCCTTTAGCGGTTTTTTCCCGCACTTGGATTATCATATCACACAAATCAGCACAACCAGAAACATTTCGCAAAATCTGAATATGATTATCTTTAATCAATACCTGGTCAAATAAGCCAAAACGATGATTAGTTCCCCCTCCGGTCTTGACCGCGTATTTTTCTAAAACCCGCAAACCCGGGGTTGTTTTTCTTGTATCCAGAATAACTGCTTTGTATTTTTTAATCAGTTGGCTGATTTTTCGGGTTTTTGTGGCAATGCCGGAAAGCCTGCCCAGAAAATTTAAAGCCGTTCTCTCACCTTTTAAAATACTTCCCGCCGGGCCAATTATTGTGCAGATTAATTTTTTAGCATTTAAATAAGTGCCTTCGCTAACATTGAACTTGACTTTTATTTTTTGGTCAATTTGCCTAAACACTTCCTTAATCAGCTCCAGACCGCAGACAACAATATTTTTTTCTTTCGCGAAAATATCAGCCTGAATTATAACATCCTGATCAATAACCGCGGCGCAGGTAATATCTCCCCAACCAATATCCTCAGCCAAGGCATTGCTGACAATCATTGAAATATCGGATAAAACTGGTGAGGTTTTCTTATTTAAGCGCACTTTTAATTTTCTCGAGTTTATCTATTTCCTGGTTTAATTCCAGCAGGCTCTGTTTTTCTTTTTCCACAACATCTGCCGGGGCTTTTTTTAAATAATTCGCGTTGTTCAATAATTTATCTTTGCGCTGAATATGCTGATTTAATTCCCTTATCTGCGCATTGATCTTTTCTTTTTCTTTAATTGGGTCAAAACCTTCATCAGACTTTGTACTCATCACAATCACACATCCCGCGGCTGAGGCCGTTGGGTTAATTGATGTCTGGAAATTATTTTTATCCGCAAAATTCAGATTTTCCACTTTTGCCAGATTTAGCAAATAATTGGAATTTTTCGCTAAAATATTTAATACCGCTTTATCCTCTGGATAAAGCGCTATATCCACTTTATCTTTTGGCTTAATATTGTTTTCACTGCGCAAATTCCTTATACTCACGCAAACATCCATTACCAGCTGCATTTCTTTCTCGATATTTTCATCAATATAATCCAGCGCGACCTCAGGCCATGCCTGGGCCAGCAAGTAAGCATCATTACCAGTAACTTTTTGCCAGATTTCATCACTGATCAAAGGCATAAACGGATGAATAATCCGCAAACTTTTTTCCAGCACACTATAAAGTACGGTTTTTGTCGCTGTATCTTCAATGTTTAATTTAGAAAATTCAATATACCAGTCACACAACTGATGCCAGAAAAATTCATAAACAATATTTACGGCTTCATTCAGCCGGTATTGAGCCAGGGAGTTATTTAATTTTAATAAAGTGGAATTAAACCGGCTTAAGATCCAGGCATCAGCCAGATTCAGCTGCTGCTTAGGCAATACTGTTTCTTGAGATACATCCTGACCATTAAGGTTCATTAAAATAAACCGCGAGGCATTCCAGATCTTATTGCAGAAATTCCGGCCAAATTCAAATTTTTCTTTGGCCAGATAAATATCCTGACCCATTGCGGTAATTGAAATCAAGCTGAAACGCAGAGCATCCGTGCCGTAATCCGCGATAATTTCCAATGGGTCAATGCTATTGCCCAATGATTTTGACATTTTTTTACCCGAATCATCCCGCACTGTTCCATGAATATAAATATCTTTAAATGGAATTCCCTGCATAAATTCAAAACCAGCCATAATCATTCTCGCTACCCAGAAAAAGATAATCTCCGGCGCGGTTACTAAAACCGCTGTGGGATAAAAATAGTCCAGCTCCTGCTTTGCTGTCTTCTGTCTTCCGTCTTCTGTCTTCTGATCAAAAGGCCAGCCAAATGTAGCAAACGGCCACAACCAGCTGGAAAACCAGGTATCTAAAACATCCGGATCCTGCTTTATCACCGCGGAACCGCAATCCGGACATTTTTCCGGTCTCTCGCGGGCAACGATAATGCCTCTGTTTCTTTTATTTGGAATTTGCGATTTGTCATTTGAAATTTGGCTTCCCTCTTCCCCACACTCTCCGCAATAATACACAGGAAGCCTGTGCCCCCACCATATCTGACGCGATATGCACCAATCCTGGATATTTTCCATCCAGTTTAAATAAACTTTTGTCCAGCGGTCAGGATGGAACTTAATTCTTCCGTCTTTTACTGCCTCAGTTGCCGGCAAAGATAAAGGTTTCATTTTTACAAACCATTGCTTGGAATAAAAAGGTTCTATCACAGTATGGCAGCGGTAGCAATGGCCAACCGCGTGGCTATGTGATTCGATTTTTTCTAAAAGTTTTAACTGCTTTAAATCTTCAATTATTGCCTGACGAACTTCAAATCGGTCTCTGCCATTATATTCACCAGCATTTTCATTACAGGTTCCATCTTCGTGCAGGATATTTATAAATTCCAGATCATGTCTTTTGCCCATCGCGTAATCATTAGGATCATGCGCCGGAGTAACCTTAACCGCGCCTGAGCCAAAGGCTGGATCAACAAAATCATCAGCAATAATTTTAATTTCCCTTTGCGTTAAGGGCAGAATTATAGTTTTGCCAATCAGATGTTTATAACGCTCATCTTGGGGATGAACCGCCACCGCGGTATCGCCCAGCATTGTTTCCGGACGAGTGGTTGCCACGATCAAAAATTGTTTGGAATCTTTAAGCGGATATTTCAGATGATAAAGAAAACCTTCCATGTCTTTATGCGGCGCTTCTTCGTCAGAAAGCGCGGTTTGACAACGCGGGCACCAATTAATTATCCTATTTCCTCGATAAATCAATCCCTTGTCATACAAGCGGATAAACACTTCCAGTACAGCATCGCTATACCCCTCATCCATGGTAAAACGGGTTCTTTGCCAGTCACAGGCACAGCCAAGACTTCTTAATTGCTTGATTATCGTAGAACCATATTCCTGTTTCCAGGCCCAGACATGCTCCAGAAATTTTTCCCGGCCAATATCATCGCGCGTCAGATTTTCCTTGGCTAATTTACGTTCAACCACATTCTGCGTAGCAATCCCGGCATGATCTGTTCCCGGCATCCAGAGAGTTTCAAATCCCGCCATTTTTTTATAGCGAATCAGAATATCCTGGATCGTATTGTTCAACGCGTGGCCCATATGAAGAATTCCCGTCACATTCGGCGGCGGGATGACAATCGAGAAAGATTTTTTCGCGGAATTAACTTCACCGTGAAACAGTGATTTCTTTTCACAGCCCAGATATTGTTTTTCTTCAATATCCTTAAAACTATATTTTTTAGCAAGCTCTTCCATTGATTACTTATTTTTTTCCTTTTCCTTGAGCAGCTTGTATTCAATACTATCAACCAAAGCCTGCCAGCTTGCTTCAATGATGTTTTCCGAAACTCCCACTGTCCACCAGGAATTTTTCTCATCCTGAGATTCAATAAATACCCGCACTTTTGCCGCGGTACCGGTTTTGCTGTCTATTACCCGCACTTTAAAATCAGATAAATGCATTTTATTTAATTCCGGATAAAAATCAGATAATGCTTTGCGCAATGCTCCATCCAGCGCGTTAACCGGACCATCGCCTTCACAAGCAGCATGAACTTTAACCTTACCGACTATTATTTTTACCGTAGCCTCAGAGATCATGCCCACATCTGGTCGTTTTTCGACAATTACCCGAAACCCGTCCAGTTCAAAAAACTTATCATATTTTTTCAAAGCCTTTTTAATCAATAATTCAAAAGAAGCTTCCGCGGCCTCAAACTGATACCCCTGATATTCTAAATCCTGAATCAGCTTATGTAGTTTCTTGGTATTACTATCGTTTTTCGCCAGATCAATTGACAATTCTTTGGCCTTAAACAAAATACTTGTTTTCCCGGCAAGCTCAGAAGCGAGAAAGCGGCGTTTATTGCCTACAGTTTCCGGCAATATCTGTTCATAACTTAAAGCGTTTTTTACCATGGCATTAATATGCACGCCCGCTTTATGCGCAAAAGCTGAAGTCCCGACAAAAGGCTGATTATCCTGCTGTTTCATATTGCTGACTTCGCTGATATAATGCGAAGCATCAGTCAGCTGTTTTAAATTTATCTGGCCAACTGCTTTCATATTAAGTTTAAGCTCAAGACAAGCAATAATTGAACATAGATCCGCGTTTCCGCAGCGCTCACCATAGCCATTGATTGTTCCCTGTACCTGTGAACATCCGGACTCAACCGCGGCAATACTATTAGCCACTGCCATGCCATTGTCATTGTGCACATGAATCCCCAGATCTACTTTAATCGCTTGCTTGATTTCACTGATAATCCGAATTAATTCCGAAGTAATTGTCCCGCCGTTTGTATCACATAAAATAATACATTCCGCCCCAGCATCCTGAGCGGCTGTTAAGGTTTTCAGGGCATATTCCGGATTATGCTTATAACCATCGAAAAAATGTTCCGCGTCATAAAATGCCGTAATTTTTTTTGAACGGATAAATTTAATTGTATCAGTAATCATCCGCAGATTTTCTTCCAAGGATGTTTTTAAGACATCTTTAACATGCAGATCCCATGATTTACCAAAGATGGTAATATATTTTACTCCGGAACTTACCAAGGCTTTTAATATCGGATCCTGGGAAGCTTTATTGTCCTTACGGCAGGTGCTGCCAAAAGCAACAAATTTAGAATAACTAAATTTAGTATTTTTAATCGCTTTAAAAAATTCCAGGTCTTTGGGGTTTGATCCCGGCCAGCCGCCTTCAATATAATCAATACCCAAAGAATCAAGTTTTTTAGCAATCAGCATTTTATCATTAACTGAATAAGATACCCCTTCGGTCTGTGCCCCATCGCGCAGCGTAGTATCGTAAATTATAATTTTACGCATTACAAACTCCTTATTTTTCTTCTGGTTTTTTGGCATCAAGACCAAAAGCTGTATGCAAAGCTTTAACTGCTGATTCCGCGTGTTTTTTACCAATAACACAGGATATGCTGATCTCAGAAGTTGAGATCATTTCAATATTAATCTTCTTTTTCGCCAAAACATCAAACATTTTCGCGGCAACTCCCGGATGACTTTTCATTCCCACTCCGACAATCGAGACTTTTGCAATATCATCATCACAAGTAACTTTTTCCGCTTTTACATCCTTAACAATCTGCTTGGCGATTTTCATCGTTCTGGGCAGTTCCGACTGGGGCACGGTAAAAGACAAATCAGTGCGTCTGGTTCGGCTGATGTTTTGAATGATCATATCAACATTGATTTCAGCTTCTGCTAGATGCTTAAATATCTGAGCGGCCATGCCTGGTTTATCCGGTACATCACAAATAGTCATTTTTGCCTCTTTTTTATCAAGGGTAACTCCTGATATTACAACACCCTCCCACATTGGCTTTGCCTCCTTAAGTATTATTGTGCCTTTTTTATTGCTAAAGCTGGAACGTACATGAATCGGAACATCAAATTTTTTGGCAAATATTACAGAGCGTGCCTGCAATACCTGTGAACCTAATGATGCCATTTCCAGCATTTCATCGTAGCTGAGATAATCCAATTTTTGCGCGGTTTTAACTATCCGCGGATCTGCAGTAAAAACACCTTCCACATCAGTATTCATTTCACACATACATCCGCCCAAAGATTTGCTCAAAGCCACTGCCGTTAAATTTGAACCGCCGCGGCCCAAGGTTGTAATTTCCTGGTCCTGAGTCATCCCCTGAAAGCCGGCCACAATAACAATTCTGCCTTTAGCAAGCTCTTGCTCAATTTTTTCGCCGTTCACATTAATTACCTTTGCTTTTGAAAAAGAAGTATCAGTAATAATCCCCACCTGCGCCCCGGTAAAAGATATTGCTTCATGGCCTAATTCATGAATTGCCATAGCCAAAAGCGCCACTGATACTTGTTCCCCGGTAGCCAGAAGCATATCATACTCCCGCTCAGAGGGATGATCAGTTATTTGTTTAGAAAGCTCAATCAGCCGATCCGTTGTATCCCCCAAAGCAGATACAACAACAACGACTTTATAGCCCTGCTTTTTGGTAGCAACTACCCTTTCCGCAACGCTTTTGATTCTTTCCGGATTGGCAACAGAAGTGCCGCCATATTTTTGAACAACTATTTTTTCCATAATTGTTATGATTTTACATTAAAACCGATGCTGCGTCAATATTTACGTTAAATTCGCTTAATAATCCAACCGCTCCCATTCTTTTTTTAAAATTATCATTGTTTTGGTTCTATCTGCCTGCAGCTGTTTTATAAGCAGCACAGCTGAATTGAATTTTTTTTCATTTCTGATTTTTTTTATAAACACAAGTTCAATTACTTGTCCGTATATATATTTGTTAAAATTAAATAAATTTGCTTCAATCGCTAGCTTATCGGCTTTTTCGTAAAAAGTCGGACGTTTGCCGATATTAAGCATTCCGCCATACCATTGATTATTAATCCTGGCTTTTACCGCGTACACGCCATTAGGCGGCAAGGCTTCCTGATGCGGATCAATATTCGCTGTGGGATACCCCAGGACTCGGCCGCGGCTGTCGCCTTTGACCACTGCGCCTAAAACACTGAATCTTCGGCCTAATAATCCCGCGGCCTGATCCAACTTCCCGGATTCAATTAAATTACGAATTAAGGAGCTGCTTATAGTTTTCTTAGATTTTTTCAAAGCAGAGATAATACTTACTTTAAATCCTGATTTTTTTGCGTATGCTTTGAGAAAATCAATATCCCCGCTCTTTTGTTTACCAAACGCGAAATTATCGCCGATAACCACTGTGTTTACATTCAGTTTTTTAAGCAGGATTTCCCTGATGAATTTTTCCGCGCTCATCCGCGCAAACCGTTTTTTAAAAGCAGCTACCAAACAAATATCCGGCCTAAGCTTAGCAATCAAATTCATCCGGTGTTCAATGCTGGTTAATAATGCCGGGGATTTGTCCGGATCAGTAATCTGCCGGGGATGCGGATAAAATGTTAAAATCAGCGATATCCCGTTTAATCTTTTCGCCGTGGCCACTGCTTTTTTTATTATTGCCTGATGCGCTAAATGTACTCCGTCAAAAGTACCGATAGCAATAATAATCGGCGCATTAAAATCAGCTGTATTAAACTTTTCTAAGCCATAAATAATTTTCATATCATTTTTTTGTATGATTGCTTCATGGACAAAAAAGTCACAAGGACACAAAGTCACCAGGTCACAAGGACAGATCCGCAAGGCAAAAATTCTCTTTGAGCGGCGCGTTCTGCTTTTCCTAACCGCTAATCGTTATCCGCTATATTTTTATAACTTCCTGAGCAATATCATTTATATCAGCTTGTTTTATTTTATCAACAGTTATTGCATTATCCACATTATATTGACCGATACTCGTCCGTCTAAGGCCGTTCATATGAGCGTTGCATCCCAGTTTTTGCCCAATGTCCTCGCACAAAGTTCTAATGTATGTGCCTTTTGAACATTTAACTTGAAAATCTATATGCGGTAAATTAATCGCTAAAATTTTAATTTCCCCAATTGTTATTTCTACCGGGTTTCTGGCAACAGTTATTCCTTTGCGAGCTAAGGAATATAATTTTTGACCATTAATTTTTTTAGCTGAAACCATGGGCGGGGTTTGCATTATTTTGCCTTGAAAACAAGAAAAAGCTTTTTCAATATCTGACAGAGAAAATTCCGGAACTTTAAACTGCTCAACAACATTTCCCGTATGGTCAGCGGTATCGGTTTTAATTCCCAAAGTAAGGCGGGCTTGATAAGACTTATCCATCCCGGAAAAAAGCTGGGCGCGTTTAGTTGCCTGCCGGCTGATCAGCATCAGCAATAAACCAGTTGCCTGCGGATCGAGAGTTCCCGCGTGTCCGATTTTTTTAATATCCAGTTTTCTCCTCAGAATATCAACCACATCATGTGAACTCATATCCAAAGGCTTATCAACTAATAATAAACCGCTTATATCCATTATATTATTATTTATTTTTCCTGTTTTTTATTTCTATTATGTTCTTCAATTGATTTCTTTATTTGGCTTAAAAGCATTTTTTCCGCCTGATCAATATTTGCTTCAATCACGCAGCCGCTGGCCGCTTTATGCCCTCCGCCGCCAAAATATCCGGCAATCGCGTTCACATCAATATCTGTCTTTGAACGCATGCTGATTTTCACTTTAGCGCCCTGATCAATTTCCCGCAAATAAGCCACTACCTCCGCGCCTTCAATCATTCGGACAAAAGCGATAAAATCTTCAGTGCTCTCAGCATTCAGCTTATTTCTTTTCAGCATTTCAGCAGTTACCCTAAACCAGACATATCTTCCATCAGCTGATCTTTGCAGATTATTTAAAACTTCTGCCAGCAGCTTCATCACTTCAAAAGACTTTGTTTCATAAATATGTTCATAGACCTTTGTCGGGCAAAAATTAAAACTTAAAAGATCAGCAATAATATGATGTGTTTTTACCGTGGTATTCGCGTAACGAAAAGAACCAGTATCCGTCATAATCGCCGTATACAGGCACAGCGCGCTGGCATTGTCTAAAGGAATATCCGCGGCCTTAAACAAGCCATAGACCATTTCCCCGGCTGAGGAAGCTTTAGAATCAGTCCAATTCATATTGCCAAACTGATCATTGCTGACATGATGATCAATACAGATTACATATCTTTCAGCGATAAGCTTTCTTACATTGCCAATCCGCTCGAGATTGGGACAATCCAGAATAATCGCTAGATCAAAACTGATCGGCTCATAATTTTCAGGCAAAGATTCAATCTTCTCCGCTCCAGGTAAAAACTTAAGATTCCCAGGAATCTTATCCGCGTTGATTATTCTCACGGTTTTTCCCATGGCGGTTAGCAGCTTTGCCATAGCCAACTGACTACCGATTGAATCCCCTTCTGGGTTTATATGCGCGGTAATAATAAAACTATTCGATTGTTTGATCTTTTCCAGTATCTGTTTCTTGATCATCAGCTAAACCTTCCCTTTGCTTTCTTTCCTCTTCTATTTCATTAAAAATTTTAGCCATATGAATATCGTATTCTATTGATTCGTCTACTTTAAAGCAAAAATCCGGCGTATTTCTAAGATCAAGACTATCCCCTAAAAGCTTGCGAATATAGTTATGCGCGCTTTCTAAGCCCTGTTTTGCTTCGGTTTTTTGTTTTTCATCACCTAAAACGCTATAAAATACTTTAGCATATCTCAGATCATCTTTAAGCTCTACCCGGGTAAGAGTAACAAATCCGATTCTCGGGTCTTTGATCTGTTCATGAATAATACTGCTTATTTCTTCTTTGATTCTTTGCTCTACTCTTTGTTTTCTCTGACTCATTATAAAAGCTCCAATCATTTATCTTTTAATTATCAAGCTTCACATTAACATATTTCACCAAATACTCAATAAACATTTTCTTAATGCCTGTTTTTTTTGATTTATTTATTAAAAACAAACATTCTTCTACTGCTCGACCTTTCAATAATTCAGCTAATTCAGAAATTTTTCTAACTGGGATAAAATGTAATGCCTCCAAAACATTACCACCAGTTTGTTTTATTTCTAGCAGTATATCTTTATCCTTTTTATTAAAATTAAAAACAGCAAAAATCTCTTTTAAATCATGGATGTTTAAATCATCAATAATAGCCATCAAATAAACCATCCAGATCTTAACACTTAAATCTTGGCAATACTTCTTATAGCACTTGATGATTTCCGCGACAGCTTTTATTTTTTTAGATAAACTTTTATTGAATTTAATGTTTGGATGTATAAAGTCTAATTCATCAAATGTGTTCATCCTCCTAATAACTTTTAAAGGATTCGGCTCATTTAAAAGCAGTATCAACTCATTTGTCATTCTAAATTTTTCAGCTTTTTTAAGTATTTTTTTATCAATTGCTGCTAAAATTAGATTTTGAGTATACTTATCAATCCTAAAATTAAATCTCTGCTCAAATCTCACAGCTCTCAAAATTCGTGTGGGATCATCCATAAAACTTAAATCATGCAATATTTTAATTCTTTTTTGTTTTAAGTCTCTAGATGCTTCAAAACTATCAATCAAAATACCAAATGTTTTTTTATTCAAACTCAGAGCTAGGGTATTGATCGTAAAGTCACGTCTGGATAAATCCTTAACCAAAGAGCTGGATTCTACAATTGGTAAAGCAGCTGGATATGCATAAAACTCTGTACGCGCCATCGCAAGATCAATGCTCAATCCATTATTTAATAGTAGCTTTGCTGTTTTAAATCTAGGAGATATTTTTAATTTAGCATTTAATTTTTCCTTTAGATCTTTGGAAAAAGCAATTGCGTCTCCTTCAATTACCAAGTCTATATCAAAATTGGATATCCCAATTAACATATCTCGAACAAATCCACCCACAATATAAACAGCAACCTTTTTTTTATCAGCTAATTCACCAATATCTCTTAAAAGGTCAAGTAAATGAATAGGAAGTATTGTCTTTAATTTTTTTGATAAATCTTTAGTTTTAATTTTAGGCATAATAGTGTTTTACTCTCGCAAATATCCAAGCTAATTCAAAATCTAGCCGGAAACTTAGAGATCTTTAAAAATTTCGACTGAAAGACTTATAAAATTATAAAAAATGGTGCCCCCTGCGAGAATCGAACTCACATCACAAGCTCCGGAGGCTTGTGCTTTATCCGTTAAGCTAAAGGGGCAAGGTTTTATCAATAGCGCTTAATCAAGTCTTAAAATGCCGTAAGACATATATTTAACTCTAAAATCAAGCTATTGTCAAGGCCTTGGATGGAATTTATGATGAATGGATTTTAATCTATCCTTGTTCAGATGTGTATATAACTGAGTTGTAGAAATATTGCTATGTCCAAGCAATTCCTGAACAATTCTTAAATCAGCGCCTTTTTCCAGCAAATGTGTAGCAAAAGAATGCCTTAACGTATGCGGAGATATATGCTTATTAATATTGGCGATTAAAGCATACTCCTGAATCTGCTTCCAAATCATTTGCCGGGAAATCCCGGATCCGTTTTTTGATAAAAATATGTGTTTAGAATCTTTGTTTTTCAGTAATACCGGTCTTCCCTGCTCCAGATATTGACTCAGAGCCTGCCTCGCTAGGCTGCCCATGGGAACAATTCTTTCTTTTTGCCCTTTACCAATACATCTTAAAATTCCTAAATTCAGATCAATATCGTTGAGTTTCAGGTTAACGACTTCAGAAACTCTCATCCCGGTCGCGTATAAGATCTCAAAACAAGCTTTATCTCTTAAATGCTTAACCTTTGATCCGCGAATCACTTTTAAAAATTCTTCTACTTCACTAATTGACATAACCTCCGGCAAATACTTCCAAAGTTTCGGAGATTCTAAGAGTTCCGTAGGATCCCGCGATACATAACGCTGACTTACCAAATAACGGTAAAAAACTTTTAAAGCCACAATATTTCTGGCAATAGAACTGGATTTAAGTTCTGCCTCTTTAAGCGAATAAATATAATTTAGAAAATCATCCCGCGTAGGATTCATTACATTAGCCATGTCATTAACCAAAGCAAAAGCGGCGAATTTATTGAGATCACGGCGATATGATGAAATTGTATTTTTAGAAAGTCCTCTTTCTAAAGACAAATAATCTAAAAACTCATCGATATAATGTTCAAGTTTCATATTTATTTAAAACATCCATAATTTTTTTCATATCAGCCCAAACCAGTTTTTTGTCTTGGGGGTTACGTAAAAGATAAGCAGGATGAAATGTCGGCATTAGTTTTATCCCCTTAAATTCAAACCACTGCCCGCGCAGCTGAGAAATCGGAATTGTTTGATTGAGCAAAGTATGCGCGGCAAATTTCCCCAAAGTACAAATAACTTTGGGCTTAATAATTTCTAAAAGTTCTATCAGATAAGGTTTGCAGCAAACAACTTCTTCCGGTAAAGGATTACGGTTATTGGGAGGCCGGCAACGCAGCAGATTGGTAATATAGACATCAGAGCGTTTAAACTTCATCGCGTTAATGATTTTAGTCAATAGCCCTCCGGCTAAGCCGACAAAAGGCTTGGCTGAGATATCTTCCTCATGTCCCGGCGCCTCACCGATAAATACCAGCTCAGCGTCTAAACTGCCATCACCAAAAACAACATTAGTTCTGGTTTTATGCAGATCACAGAAAGCACATGTCCGCGTTTTTTGATACAAAGATTTTATCCGGGCTTGTTTATTATCCGCGGATTGAATTAATTCAGCTGAATCTAAGCTATCTGCTTTAAGATCAGTAACAACTTGTTGTTTTGAATCAGGACCAACCTGATTGTCTAACTGCCTATCTGGGCCTAAACTGCTACCCGGCAAATAATCAACAGCAAAATATGCTTCAAACTCCAATCGAGCTTTTAACTGCTCAATGGTCTCGCTCAATTGTTCTCGGAAACTTTCTGGGCTATCCATTGACAAATCTCCTCAGCCGCGTTTGGTCGAGCTAGTTTTTGGGCATTTTCTTTCATCTGGTTTAATATTCTCTGGTCATCCTTAAGCAGCTCTTCAACATAATCAGCAACTTTATTAACATCAGCCAATCTCCGGCCAATATTATATTTTTCAATTATCTCAGCATTTCGCGTTTCCTGCCCGGGAATTGGTTTTATAATCAGCATTGGTAAATCCTTGGCCAGAGATTCCGATACCGTCAATCCTCCGGACTTACTGATTATCAAATCAGCGCATTCCATAAACTCATCCATATTATTTATAAAACCATTTGCCTGCACATTTTTTTTAAAAACCGCGGTTTTAAAATGCTCATACATTTCCTTGTTTTTCCCGCAAACAACGGCTATTTGCAAATCCCTGGGCATATTATCCAGATGCTCAACTATTTTCATAATCGGACCAACTCCAAAGCCGCCGCTGGTAACCAATATCGTGAATTTATTCAGTTCCAAGCCAAGTTTCTTCCGTAACTGATTTTTATCAGTTGTTTTCGCGAATTTATCTTCAATCGGAATGCCGGTAACCCGAATCTTATCTTCTTTTACGCCCATGGTTATTATTTCTTCTTTAGTACTCTGACTGGCAACTAAGTAATAATCAATTCCCTGATTTACCCAGAATTGATGCACACCAAAATCAGTCACTCCGCAAACAACCATTGCTTTAATCAAACCTTTTGTTTTTAAAGCCGCCATTAACTGCGCTGACATAAAATGCTCACAGATAATTACATCCGGCTGCTGGTCTTTAACATACTTTAACAGCGGCGCTCCATGAAGCGAATTAAAAAAATATCTAACCCGGTTTATAATCGGCTTAAGTAATGGACAATTTAAAAAATGGAAAATTATTCCCCACAGCCAAGGCAGATAGCTGACTAAAAATATATAGACATCAGGATAGGCTTTTTTAAAAAACGCGTTTGTATAATCCAATGCGTCAATGTTCTCTACATAATTTTGTTCAGAATTTATTTTAATAAATGAATTATACAGCGCTTCGGCAGCTTTTTTATGGCCGGCTCCGGCTGTGGCATGAATAATAAAAACCTTCATTTTCACCTCAGATCTTTCTGGTTTAAAGTTAAAACATAAAAATCTTTAATTATTTATCAGCAGCATCTATCGGAACATTTTGCTGCGCTTGATAGGGATTAACTTTAGACAATACATTCTTATTCATTAACACCCCGCCGGATATAATTATTTTTATTGCTTCTTCAACCGTAATGTCTAAAACTATAATATCTTTTTTCGGAACAATCACAAAAAAACCAGTAATCGGATTTGGCGCTGAAGATATATATACGCACACAGTATCCATGGTTTTATCCCCGATTGTCTGATCAGCAAACTCATTGGTCAGAAAACCCATAGTATAAACATCATCCCGGGGATACTCAAACAAAACAACTTTTTTAAATGCTAACTTTTCATCAGAAAATAAGAATTTGACAAGCTGTTTGACTGAAGGATAGATCTGATAAACAAAGGGAATCCGCAAAAAAAGATTTTCAAAATAAGGCATGATTCTTTTGACAAATACATTAGTCGCCAGTATCCCGCTAAAAAAAATCAAAACAATTATAGCCACAAGTCCTAAACCGAAAAATGATGAACCATAGGTATTCTGAAGATAGGGATTAATATACCTGCCCAAAAGATTATCAAAAAATCTGATTGTTAGCGAAAGGATATTAACCGTTATAAACAGCGGCAAAAGAACAACAATTCCGGCAATAAAATAACGTCTAATCCTTTTTTTCATTTTTTCCTAAAATTTATTCAACAATTAAACCACTAAATCCTAAAAACGCCAAAGACATCAGTCCGGCAATAATAAACGCAATCGGCGCTCCGTTTAGACAAGCGGGGATTTTCGCCATTTCCAAGCGCTCCCGGATGCTTGTCATTAAAATTAAAGCCATTCCAAAACCAAGCCCAGCGCTAAACCCCTGGACTATACTTTCCAGATAAGTCAGTTGATTCTGGATATTCAATAATGTCACAAACAGCACAACACAGTTACAAGTTATCAGCGGTAAATAAATTCCCAAGGCCTTGTACAAAATCGGATTAAATTTATGCACAAAAATTTCAACTAATTGCACAAAACAAGCGATAATCAAAATAAACGAAATAATATTCAAATACTCCAAATGATACGGCACTAAAATGTAATAATAAAATGGCCAAGTAATTACAGAAGACATGGTCACCACAAAGGTCATTGATATTCCCATGCCTAAAGCAACATCTAGTTTCTTAGAAATACCGATAAATGGGCAACAACCGAGAAATCTTGATAGAACAAAGTTATTAACAAAAACAGCGGAAATTACTATTCCAAATATTCTTGCTAGATTTATATCCATAATACCAATCCTCAAACATTCTAATTAAAATTTAATCTTAGCTTAAGACTTACAGTAATCCACTGTTTTAACCGCTTGTTTTTGTTTTAAAGCATTAAATTTATTAATTATTGCCATTATAACTCCAATGGTTATAAACGCCCCGGGAGCCAAGACCATAACTGTTACCGGATTATAAGCAGAACCTAATATTGGTATTCCCAGGAGTTTCCCCGAACCGAGGATCTCTCTTATTGCCCCAATCCCTCCGGCGGCTAAAGTAAAGCCTATTCCCATGCCTAAAGCATCGGCAATAGACATTGACACTGAATTTTTACTGGCAAAGGCTTCGGCTCTTCCTAAGATTATGCAGTTAACTACCATGATATCAACAAATAAACCAAGCTCCGCGTAAACCAGCGGAAAATATGCCTGCAAAACAAGTTTCGCGATCGTAACAAAAGAAGCAATAATCAAAATATAGCAAGGGATTCTTACTTGCGCTGGAACAAAATCCTTAAACAGCGATACAATAATATTAGAGCCCAGTAAAACAAAAGTCGCGGCAATCCCGATCGCCAGACCATTTTTCAGACTAACCGTAACTGCCAATGTCGGACACAGTCCAAGCATCAACCGAAAAACAGGATTTTCATAGCAAATCCCCTGAAAAAAGCATTTTTTAAGACACTGCGCTTTATCATTCATTCTTTTAATTCCTTATGAACAAAAAATTACTTTTTTTCCCAAATATAAACCAATGGAGTGGCAATAAAAATTGTAGAATATATTCCGCTGACAAACCCAATCAGCATAATAAACGCGAAGTTATGCAGTACCCTACCGCCAAGCAGATACAAAGAAATTACAATACACAAAGTAGTTACAGTTGTCCACAAAGTTCTGCCTAATGTTTGGTTTATACTCATATTTATAATATCTTTAAACCCGGTTTTTCTCCGCAACCTGATATTTTCTCTTATCCGGTCAAAGATAACCACTGTATCGTTTATCGAATAACCAGCGACAGTCATAAATGCCGTTACCATCAGTAAATCAATCGGCCGATTAGTTAAAGCGCAGACAGCTACAGCCACAAGTACATCGTGAAATAAAGCAACTAATCCAGCAAAACCATAAACAAAATCCCGAAAACGAATCCAGATATAAATACAGATCGCAAGCATTGCCAAAGCCAAAGCCATGGCTGCGTTCTTTTTAAGCAGGTTACCGACAACCGGGCCAACACTATCAATGCTTAGAACTTCAGCTTTATTATCCGGGAATGATTTAACAAACCCATCGATTATACTGTCCGCCTGATTGTCCGCTGTTCTTAAAATAACAATTGTCGGATCCTTTTTATCCTGCTGAATAAGCGCGTCGCCTAATCCAATATCACTCATTGCCGCGCGCAAAGAATCCATCTCTATTGGTTTTTCAAACTTAAATTCCTGAATCGCTCCTCCGGTAAAATCTATTCCGTAATTAGCTTCCCCTTTATGCCCAAAAAAGCTCAAACCAATAATCAGAAAAACAATTGAAATGCTAAAAGATATCCAGCGAATTTTAATAAAATCGATTTTTGTTGAAGGAATAAGCTGCATCATCTTAAGCGGCAGGTTTTTCCATTTTAAACACATCATATCAATCAGTAATTTAGTAACCACAATCGCCGTGAACATACTTGCCAGCAAACCAATGATCAAGGTTAAACCAAAACCGCGAATCGGGCCTGATCCCAGCCAAACCAAAAGCACAGCAGCAATAATCGTAGTCACATTCGAGTCAAAAATTGCCGGAAAAGCGCGGCCGTATCCATTATTAATTGCAGTTCTGGTTGACTTGCCTTGAAGCAATTCTTCTCTTATCCGTTCATTGATCAGAACATTAGCATCAACCGCCATACCTATAGTCAAACCAATACCCGCGATACCCGGTAAAGTTAATGTCGCCTTCATAATAACCAAAGCCGCCAATACCAGTAATATGTTCAAAACCAAAGCAATATTTGCCAGAATTCCGCCGATAAAATAATAGATTGCCATAAAACTTACTACAGCAATCCCACCAATTAAGGTGGCATTCACCCCACTTTTAATTGAATCCTGTCCCAGCAAAGGCCCGACAGTTCTTTCTTCTCCGAAAATAATCGGAGCAGGCAAAGCACCGGTACGCAATACTGTAGACAAATCTTTGGCTTCTTCAATACTAAAATTGCCAGTAATTTCCGCGCTTCCTCCCGATATTCTTTCTCTGATATTCGGCGCTGAGTAGATTTCGCCATCTAAAACAACCGCTAACTGCCTGTTTACATTTGCTCCGGTGATATTGGAAAACAATGTCGCGCCCTTAGGAGTAAAATCCAGTTTCACACTGGATCGTCCGTAATTATCACGACTTAACACAGCATCAGCCAAACTATCTCCAGTCATTACTGGATCTTTTTCAATCAATAGATCTTTTCCATCCTCATCTTTTTTAAGTTCATAACCTAAGGGGATTTGACCAGCCAAGGCCTCTTTTAATTTATTTTCGTCATTGCCAACCAAGCGAAATTCAAGTTGAGCGGTTCTGCCGATCAGTTTTCTTGCTCGAGTCCGGTCAGTAACTCCCGGTAATTGAACAATGATTCTATCCGCGCCTTGACGGGAAATTGATGGTTCTTTAACCCCTAACTGATCTATTCTTTTACGAATAATTTCAATTGTCCGATCAACAATATCATTGCGCACATCAGGCTTGATATTTTCCGGCAGTTTGGACATATCTACCTGTAAAGTCAGAAACATCCCGCCCTGGAGGTCCAGACCAAGATTGATTTTATCTTTAAGCGGATGGATTACCCAGATGCAGAAAACCATTAATAATGATATTAGTATAAATTTTATCTTCAAATTCTTTGGCATGCGCTTCCTCCCTAAATTAAACTTTAATCAAAAATATCCAGACTATCCTTGTCTTGATTTTTCAATTGCGGCAATTGCTGTTTTATCAAATTCTATTTTTATTCCTTCGTCAACTTTTAAAACCACAGTGGTTTCTTTTACATTAACAACCGTGCCATGAATCCCTCCGGCAGTAACCACTTCATCATTCTTTTTTAACTGGGAAACCATATTCGATTTTTCCTGTTGCTGTTTTTGCTGCGGCCTGATCAGAAAAAAATAAAAAACCGCGAAAATTATTAAATACATCGGTAATAATACCATAATACTACTCTGACCTTGTCCCGCCGCCCCTCCGCCAGTTACCTGCTGAGCATAAGCTAATGATTCAAAATTCACTTTAACCTCCTTAGGATTAATAAAAAAGCCTAAATTATAGGCTGTAAACACGTTTACTTATATAAGCGCATTCAGTATATAACATTTCAATCCAATATGCTACTGTTTTATTGAGAATTTAAGCACATCTCTACACATAACAGGTCACCAGGACACAAAGTCACAAGGTCACATGTATGAGTTAACGAGTTAACGAGTTATCGAGTTAACGGATTAACGCGTAAACTTGCTAATTGGCTAACGCGTAAACTCTATTCGCTATTCGCTGCTTTTAAGAGCATAAACTCCTAAACTGACAATATTTACATGAAGCATCTGAATTATCAGCAACAAAAGGTTTATCCAGATCATATATTTCCTCAATAATATAGGCCAGCATATCCAAACAGCACTGCATTATCTTGTCTTTTTGTTCCGATTCCTTTGGTTTGGGAAATTCATCAATAGTTAAAGTTCTGATATTATACAGCGCTGCTGAAATAAAAGCCTGCTCATATTCCTGTTCCACACAATATAAATATAAAGGCAGCTGAAAAGATCTAAGTGCCTTTTTTATTGATTTGCGATCTGGATTTTCCAAAGCTTTTTCCAGAGTTTTCAAACCCGCGGGCAAAGCATCACTATTGCCGGTTTTATAGTCAATAATCAGCAAGCGGCCTTGGCTCAAACAATCGATTCGATCAATCCGGCATTTAAAAGCAATACTCCGCTGATTATTGCCCTTTAATTTAATCATTTTTTTAATATCAGTTTCCAGGCCTTCTATGCTTTGAATTTGCCGCTGTTGTTCTTTTTCCAAAAATTTTTCTAAGCGAAAACGCATAATCTGTTCAATCATAAAAGCATCGGATTTCATCCGATGTCTGAATTCATGCTCAAACCGCCTGTCAAATTCCAAGAAGAAACTTTTCTTAAACTCCTGATTAATTTTCGGAGACTGGTAAATAAACGGAAGAAACATATCCTCCAATAATTTATGAATAAAAGTTCCCACTTCTTTGCTTTCCAGCTCATCGAGCAAATCTTCTTGTTCGCTCAAGCCTAAAATATATTTATAGTAAAATTGCAGCGGACATTTCAAATAAAGATTTAAACTCGAGGCGGAAAAAGTAAAATTATCCAGCAGTTCTTTTATATTCCTATTTTTTTTGGCCATCCCCTTTTTCAACATAATTTCACAATTAAACACCGCTCTCGGGACATTATCCGTATTAATTTTTTTATTTTTTTTCTCTTGTTCCCAGATTATTTCCTCAATAAAACGGCTTCTCTGCTTATCAGCGCTGTCATTATAAACCAAATGCACATTTTCCGCTGATTTAATCAAACGCATAAATTGATAGCGCTGAATGCTCTCTTCTTCTTCCAGTCTGTCCAGCCCCAGGGTAATCAAGATTGCTCTTGGGACAAGCGGCTCATTGCTGCTAAGTTTAGGCAAAACTGACTCATTTACATCCATGATAATAACATTTTCAAAGCTTAAAGCGCGAGTTTCTAAAAGCCCGAGAATTTGCAGCCCTTTTAATGGCGTTCCGGAAAAAGCAATTTTTTCTTTTTTAATAAAACTATCAAAAATTTTAAATATTTCCATTAAGGCAAAGGGTTCTTGGCTGATTGCTTTATTTTTCAATTGTTCGCTTAAACTCAATATTTTTTCGATCATTTTTAAATTTAGCGGATACTGAGCAATCGCGCTTTTTAAAACCAGGACATCAATGAATTTTTCTAAAACCTGCGCGAAATCACCTAAACTGTTAATTTCTTCCCATAACCCAAAAGCATATTCATGTAAAACAATTAATACCGATTTTACTTGCTGATTACTTGCAACAATCGACATGCTTTTAAGTTGCTCAGATACATTTCTATGCAGCTCATCCATATTGACCAACTCTGACAAGCTGATAAACAAACTTCCCCCCAGCTCCGATTCATATACCCCTGAGAGAAATTCTTCAATCTTATGCACCAGCACCCGAGTGACAGCTGAATCCGTATCAATCAGCATATTTTTTATTAAAGGATGCATCATCAAAGCCAGATAATCCTTAGCATAATATTTCTCTCTTTTTCTGGTTTTTTGCGCTCGATTAATTCTGTCAAATAAATTATAAAGAGTACTGCGTCTTAAAGGGTATCCCATCGAAACATTAAACTGATTACCGATCAAAGATATTTCCGATAATAGCGGGATAAGGTTATCCGCCAGCGGCAAAACAATAACCGTATTCTCTAGATTATCTATCTTTTTTAATATTTCTCTGATTATGCCCACCTGAGAGTGCGCGTCAAAACCAGCATATAATTTCAGATTATGCTGCTCATCATCCTTAACTTTCGGTTTTATCTCTGTTTTAAAAAAAGCCGCTAATTCATCAAACTGTGCCCAAGGTTTATTATCTTTCTGAAAAAATATCAATGCTTTATCTTTATCATAATACTGCTTAATAACCTGTTTTTCCGTATTATGCAGCTCAAAAAAATTACAAAATAAAATTTTATCAAACTCTGGCAATTCAGTCTTTCGACAATCAGCAGCCGCGCTCAGATAAATAAGTCCGCGGGAATATTTATTATCTCTTTTCATTTTTAGATGATAAAGCTCGCGCAAAGTAACAATATTTTCCAGCAATTTATTAAATCCAGGTGGGACTTCATATCCAATTTCCGCGTTTTTCTCAATATTCAGCAATCGCTGCTTTGAGATATCCTCTAAATCCAATTGATCGATAAATAAAACTATTTCTCTGGCCCATGGCATAAACTGAGAAAAGCTCTGATAAGTTTTTAGCACTTCCGGGACTTTTGTTTTTGCCAATGAGTAAATTGTGAAATAGGCTTCAAGCTCCGAGATAATGCTGATTGGATTATTTTTAGAAACAATATAACGCATAAAATCATTTATCGAAAAAAATGTCGGGGGAATAAAACTATTCTTACCTATCCCAGCTAATTCTTTTTTTAAAAATAAGGCCGGTCTTTTGCCGCCAAAAATTATCGCGGTTCTGCTTAAATCATTACCTGCCTTAAACTCCGGCTTTAAATAAAGCGCTAATTCTTTAATAAAATTTTCTTTAAAATGAAATGTTTCGATTTTCCGCATTTTTACCCTATTTTCATTAGATTTATATCCTTGATTTAAAAGCAAGCGCCTGATCATCCATTACCTTCCAAATATCCCTTACATTAACAACCTTACCAATTTTTAAATCAGGCAATACCGCTTGCTTAAATTTTACAATAACCTCATCATAGGAAATTATACCGTAAACATTCCGCTTTCCCTTTAAAACAATTTTCCAAACAGTTGCTTTTTCCCAACCATCAACTGATGCCACATCATTGAAATTTCTTAATCGGATATCTTTTATTTTAAAAATATCTCGGCTGGCTGATGAAATTAAATCTTCCTGCGCTTTTTTTTCAGCTTTAGTTAACTTGGAAAAGAAAATTATTTTTTTTTTATCAGTAATCGTTAGACAGAGGTCAAGATAAGCATCCAGGTTTTTAGCTTTTAAAGCCGTAAACACATCCTTGCCCAGTTTTCTAGGTCCTTCTTCTGATTTAGCGCATCCAAAAAAAACAGTAATTGAGATAATCAATCCGAGTATTAGCAATCGGCTTTTCATTAAAACCTCCCCTGAAGACTATTTACAAAAAATTAATTTTATTAAACCATTTCTGCTTTAGTTTGATCCAAGTAGATCAAATATGCGCTTATTTTTTTATCACGATAAATTGAGCTTATAATATTTTTATACGCGGAAATCTGGGCAAAACTCTGTTCTTTATTTTCCGCTGAACTCTTATAATCAATTATAATTACTCTATGTTTACTCACAATCAGCCGATCAATACGTTTTGTTGCTCCATATTTATCAACAAACTCTTTTTCCAGATAAACCTGCTCATCCGAACTTAGATTAAAAAACTGTTTTATTGTTTCCGAATTAATCAAATCGCTCAGAATTTTCATATATTTAGGCTTATTATCGATATCTGGATTTTCCAATTCAAATTCATTTTTAATTTTTTCAATAACCTCATTCTGATTTTTTGCGCGGAGATTTCCTATTTTACTAAGCAGTGAATGTAAAATTTTGCCTTGTTTAATCTTTTTTCGGTTATTCAACTGGTCTATTTCAGTAAATTCTTCTTTTACCAAAGATATCCAGTTCTGATATGACGGTAAAGATATCAGCATATTACCATCATCCGCAGGCAGCGCTTCTGTTTTCAGGTTCAGCTGAGATCCCTGACAGCTTGCTCCCTCAGGAATGAGAAAAAACGCCGCGTTGTTTGATTCTGATGTTTTGGAACTGCTGTAAGGAATAAAAACATACAGTTCATTTTGCGCGCGGGTAAACGTCACATAAATAACATTAAGCTCATCAATAAAAGCTTTAACATACTCTTTGCGGTAAATTTCTCCGATTTTCTTAGAAAATCTCGCGTATTTAGTATCCAGCCTTAAAAGACCAAAAGAATCATCCGAAGCCGGTTCTTTTTCATAAACAACATAAGGAGAGTTTACCCCTTTTATTTTCACGTTCATTTCCAGAAACGGCACAACTACAACCAAAAATCCCAGGCCTTTTGCTTTATGAATTGTCATCACTTTTACAGCATTATCATCTGAAAAATTTACATACAAATGCGATTCCGGCGCTGTTTCCAGATAGTTAAGAAATAAACTTATATCCGAATTATCTTCTTCCTGTTCTTTGACCAATTCAAGCAAACGCATAAAAAACCCCTGATAAGCGGGAAAGTTTTCAAATATTTTAAATTTATCGATAATACTGATAAGCAACTCATATAATGATACAAAACCCACACTTTTAAAAAACTCCGCGATATTATCCTGCCAAAGCAAAGAATATTTTTTTCTAAACGCCCGGTACAAATATCCGGCATTAACTTCCTGATGTTTATCTTTGCGGTTATATTGAAAAATAAAATCCGCGATCTCTTCCCGGGGTAAACTAGCTGCTTGTAAAAAGATATCGCCGAGAATAAACGCGGAAAATTCAATGGTATTGATCGGTGAATTTAAAAACCGCAAAAAAGCAATCAGCTCGGAAATAAGCGGATTATTCAGAATATTAAGCGTGCGTTCTGACTCAACATTTATTTTCTTTTCAGATAGCCAGCCGGTAACTAACTCAATTTCCCGATTACTTCGGCATAAAACAGCAATCGACTTTAAAGAAAAACGCTTTTGCACCATATCCATGGTTTCGATTAAACGCTGTTTTATTAACTCATCCCGCTCCTCTAGGCTTTGATATTCGATATAATCTACTTTTACATATCCATCCGGCTTATGAGGCACATCAAATTGCTGAGCATCCCTGAACACACTTAAGATCTCATTAACTTCTTTTGTTAATAACTGCCTCAGCGGCTCTTTTTCACTATCCTGATGATTATCCATAAAGCGTCTCAAATTTTCTTGAGAAAACACTTGATTATTAAACTGGATAATCTGTTTTTGCGACCTATAGTTTTTTCTTAAAACCAGTTTATCATTTACATTAAAATGCTTAAAATCTTGTTTTATACTATCAAATAAATCAACATTGCCCCCTCTAAATCGATAAATTGCCTGTTTCCGATCTCCTACATAAAAAAGAGAGCCTCCGATGGATAAAGCATCCTCAACCATCAAAAATAAATTTTTCCACTGCAATTTACTGGTATCCTGGAATTCATCAATTAAAAAATGTTTAAACCTGCTGGCCAATCGATAATAAAGCTCAGGGACACTCATCCGAGCCTCTTTGAAAAGAAAATAAGCTTGTTTGTTTAATTCCTCCATAAACACCAAATCATCACGCATCGTATAATTTCGAAAATATTTATAAACATCATCAAATATATCAATATAACAGTTAAACAAAGACAATGCCTCTTTTTCGCTTAATTCAACAATGCTTTGTCTAAACTCCTGCCAGAGCAGCGCCAATTCCTGAGGAGCCGCGAAACCTTTATTCATCGGCAAAGCTTCAGACATAAATGATTTTTTATCAAGATCAGCCAGATTAAAACCGTATTTATTCTTAGTGACAAAATTAGCTAAAGTAGTATCGGCAAAACGTTTATTTATTCCCTCCGGCTTCCTTTTATATATTTCATTAAGTATCGCGATAATCCGTTGTTTTAATCCAATCAAATCATTATCAGCCATATAAAATTTTTCAAACTTACCGCCATAAATATTACTTTGGCTAAACATATTACTAATAATATCTAATATACCTTTTTTCGGCAGCCAACTTGTTCGATTTTCCAGAAAAATATACTGACGGATAAAATCTTGAAAAACTCTTGCCTTATTCGCGTCTTCACAAGCAAGATCAATACATTCGTCAAGCGCGTAAGAAACATATGCTGAATAATTTTCCTTTATCTGAAAATTTGCTGATAGGTTTAATTCTGAAGCGCATCCAGATAAGATAAGATTAATAAATTTATCAACATTTTTCACTTGAAAATAATTATAATTAGAAATAATACAATCCAGAACCTTAAACGCCTGTTGACTTGCTTTTTCAGGAGAAATCCTCAAAGCACTAATCAGATCATTTTTTTCCTTAGTGTTAGCAAAAGCATCTAAAGCGATTTTTTTCAGCTGTTCTAAAATGCGTTCACGCATTTCTCTTGTGGCCTTAAGCGTAAAAGTGATTGCCAGAATGCTGCGTAAAGCTGCTTGCCCTTGATCAAAATTATTATTAATCAGCAACTGAATATAACGCTTTGAGAGTTCATAGGTTTTACCTGAACCAGCTGAGGCTTCAACTATTTTCACCTCATGAAAATTTGAATTTTGATTTGGGGCTGAACTCATGTGAAGTATTATACACTTTCAGACGGGAAAAGGCAAAAAAACTATTTTTATACCTCAAATTACTTGGGCAAATCAGGAACTTCCTCAAATCCCTTCCAGTCAAAATCATAGGATTTCTTTTTCTTTGGTTTAAATAATAGCGGAATATCCGTAAATAATAAATATATACTAGGCACAACAAAAAGAGTTAATATTGTTGACACAGACAAACCGCCTAAAACCGTAATCGCCAGCGGCGACCATAAACCAGCGCCTTCGGTTCGGTCTAAAGCCATGGGCAGTAAGCCAAACAACGTTGTAAATGAAGTCATCATAATCGGCCTTAATCGATCCATCCCCGCCAGCATCGCGGCTCTAAATCGGTTTACATTCCGATTGCGGGTAAAATAGTTAATCCGATCAATCAGAATAATCGCATTGTTTACCACAATCCCTGCCAGCATTATCACGCCAATAAAAACCGACACGCTTTTCGGTTTTTTAAAAACCCAAAGCGCTAAGGTTACACCAATCAAAGATAAAGGAACACTGGACAATATAACCAAAGGCTGCAGATAGGAAGCAAACAACGACGCTAAAACCATGTAGATTAAGGCCAGAGTCACCCACATAACAAAAATAAGCTCGCTTTTACCTTTAATCATTTTTTCATAATCACCGCCAAAGCGGTAATAATAGTTCTTCGGCAATTTCATACCTTTAAAATCTTCTTTGATTATCTCTACAGATTTAGAAAGATCATATTTACTCATTGTCGCGCTTACTTCAATCATTCTTTGTTTGTTCTTGCGCCAAATTTCAGTTGGTCCTTCTCCAGGCCGAAAATCAGCTACCTGCTCGAAAAAAACCAGATTACCCTCATCGCCAACTATGCTCAGCTTATGCACGTCATCAAAGGTCTTTCGGTCTTCTTTTCTTAACCTGGCAATAGTTTCTACTTGTTTTGACTCAGAATGAAAACGAGTGGCAACCAAACCACGCATTTTAGCATGAATCGTATCGGAAATTTTTGACACAGTAAGTCCCCATTTAGCTGCTTTGGCTTTATCCACAACTGCCAAAAGTTCCGGACGCTTTTCCCGCATTCTAATTTTCACATCAACAAAACCAGGAATCTGCCCGATTCTTTTTGAGATATTCACGGCAATTTCTCTTAAAGTATTATAATCATATCCATAAATCTCAATATGCAGCTCTTTGGCAGCCATACTTTGCGGCTCTTCAAAATAAATAAAAGCATTGGGAATTTCTTTCACTTTTTCTCTAAGATCATCAATTACTTCTTTATTTGATCTTTCTCTTTGCGAAAGCGGAACCAGTTTAACAAAAACCCGATTTGACCAAGGCTTAATTCTGCTGGAAACTGTTTTAACCTCAGAAACAGTGGCAAGAATTTTCTCAACTTCCGCGACAACCTGATCAGAAATATCAAGCTTAGCTCCAGTTGGCAGCTCAATAAAAATCGTAAATTCATTTTCTTCGGTTTTTCCAAGAAATTCCATGCCTAATTTTTCAGAGAAAACAAAAAAAGCAATACCAAATAAACAAAAAACCGCGACAACCAGATACAATCTAAAGCGCAGAGCTCGGCCTAGGCCTTTACGGTAAGCAGTTTGAAGCACATTAAGAAATTTATTAATCTTTGATTTGTCTTTTTTACCTTGATGAGAAACTTCAGAAAACCATTGTTTTTGTTTTTCCTCAGTTTCCTTTTCTTTTTCAGTTTTGCGTTGCCCCAGAGTTGTTGATAAAACAGGCACTAACGTTACCGCGACAAAAAGACTGGCTAAAAGCGCGTAAACAATTGTCATTGCCAGACCTTCATACATAAGCCTGATTTCCTTGTTTACAAAAATAAACGGCAGAAAAACAATAATTGTCGTCAAAGTAGAAGCAAAAATAGCCAGCCACATTTCTTCAGCGCCAACAATTGATGATTCTCTGCGATCCATGCCCATAGATCTTTTTTTAGAAATATTATCCAAAACAACAATAGCATTATCCACAAGCATCCCGCTGCCCAGAGCCAAGCCGCTTAAAGTCATGATATTAAGCGTTAAATTCTGAAAAAACATCATGATAAAAGTACAGATGATCGCAGTGGGGATCGCGATCCCCACTGTAAACGTCGACCCAATATCGCGCAAAAATATCCATAAAACGCAAATTGCTAAAAACCCCCCGAAAATTAAAGAACTTTGCACATCTTTTATTGCTTTACTGATAAAATCTCCCTGATTATAAACAGGGATTAATCTAATTCCCCGTTCTCCCAGATTTTCATCTTTTTTAAAACATTCCAGCTCTTTTAAAATTCCAGCGGTCATCTTTAAAGTATTAGCCATGCTTTCTTTTTGCACATAAATCGAAACCGTTGGCGCTAAATTTGTTCGAGCATAACTTGTCGATTCCAAGTAGGAATCTTTAACTTTAGCCAGCTCTTTTAAACGGATTATTATCCCTGTTTGAGATGCCGCGATCCCAATATTTTCAATGGTTCGAACATCGGTAAATTCCCCGATTATTCTGATTAAAAACTTGTCATCACTTTTTTCTATATCCCCGGCTAATAAGTTAAGGTTATTTGAACCCAGAACATTAATAACTTTATTAATCGGCATATTATATGCGTCTAATTTTGCCTGATCAATTTCTACAAGAATTTTTCTTTCTCTTCTGCCTCCAACTTCTACATCCGCGACTCCGTTAATTCGTTCCAGTCTGGTCTTTAAACTTTCATCAACAATTTTTCCCAGCATTTCCGGAGTATAGCGATTCCCGCCGGTCATGGCTAAAATCATTACCGGAACATCAGAATATTCATATTTAGCAATAACTGGTTTTTCAATTTCTTCCGGAAGCTCATTTTTAACCCTAGCGAATTTTTCCCGAACTTCCAAGGCAGCGAAATCCATATTTGTCCCTGGCTCGAACTTGATAACAATCGTAGCACTGGCTTCTTCCGAAGTAGATTCAATACTCCTGATATGACTGGCCGTGGATACAGCGTCTTCAACTATACGGGTGATTCTTTCTTCAATTTCTACAGGAGGGATTCCCCCTCTGACATTGATAAAGATAGTAACATTACCAAAACTGGTATTGGGCATAAGTTCTACAGGAAGCTTGGTAAGCGATACCCATCCCAGGATTAAAGCAGCTACAAAAATCATGGAAATTGTTATCGGGCGATTTACAGAGTAGCGGGGCAGACTCATTCTCGTCTAATTCTCCTCTTTCAATCTATATACTTTATGCGGTCCTTCGCCGGAAGAGATTAATATATTCATGGCAACTAATTCTGCCAATTCTTTGTCAGCAACAGGTAAAGTAACTCTAAATTTAACTACATACTCTAATCGAGTGATTTTACCAGCGTATTTAATCAAATCAACTAATTGTTCCTGGCGAATAGTTAGTTTAGGTTTTTCCGTAAAGGATTCAAGATCTGACGACTGAGAATCGTCAGATTCATCTTTCTGTTTAGACTCAGCAATATCTGATTGCGCCAAATATGCGTCAGAACCTGGATAATTGTCAGTTGTTGCCATATGCCCCAAGTCATCAGCATGATTATCTGGCAGCCCTGATGACAAATGGCTTAGATCAATTTCTTCAATCATGATCTGTTTAGGATTAATAAGCAACTGTTCTTCATCATTTTCTCTGCTGGCCTTAAAGATTTTCTCAAACCATTCTTTTATAGTTTCCAATAAGATATAAACACAGGGAACAATAAACAGGGTCAGAAAAGAAGCTGTGGTTAAACCACCCATTACAGTTCTGGCCATAGGCGCCCTTAATTCAGATCCCTCACCCAAAGCAAAAGCCAACGGCATTAAACCAAAAATCGTGGTTAAAGAAGTCATTAATATCGGACGCGCCCTGACTTTACTTGATTGAATCGCGGCTTCAAAAATTCCCAACCCCTGTTTTCTGGCAAGATTAATAAAATCAATCAAGAGAATTCCATTATTAACAACAATTCCGCCCAGCATGATAAACCCTAAAGCCACCACAACGCTAAGCGGAGTATGCGTAAAATAAAGCACCCAGCTTACCCCGATTAATGATAAGGGCACAGTAAACATAATAATAAACGGCTGGATTAATGATTCAAATTCCGATGCCATGATCATATAAACCAGAAGCAATGCGAGAATAAGCGCGAACCGCATACTTTTAAAAGACTCTTCCATTTCCTTATTTTCTCCACCCAGCTCAATAGCATAATTAGCCGGCAGCTCCATTTTTACATTTTCAATAATTCCTTCCACATCTTTAACAATTTCATTTAAACCCCGCTTATAAATATTCGCGCTAACAAAAACCACTCGTTGTTTACTCTCCCGTTTAATTTCCGTAGGCCCAAGCCCCCGAGTTAAATAAGCTACTTGTTCCAGAAATATATTCATTCCCAAAGGAGAGAAGACAAACAGTTTACTAATTTTATTATAATCTTTACTATCTTCCTTTCTTAACCGAACACGAATATCTATTTCGCGTCCTTCCTCTTTATACTTAGAGGCAACATAACCTCTGATTGCTGCCTGCGCGATCGAAGATATTTGATTTACACTAAGCTGGTACAAAGCTGCTCGATCTTTTCGAACAATGATCTTGATTTCCGGACTAGGAGGGCTCAGACTATCTTTTATCCCATAAACTCCCTCAACTTTTTCCAACTGTTTTTCGATTTCTTTAGCAGTCGGGATAAGAATCCCTTCCAAATCAAATCCGCGGAGAATAATTACCAAAGGAGCACTTCCGGCAAAAGCTGATTTAAATACACTTTCCTGTAATATATATTCAATATGCGCATCCTGCAAATCCACTGTTTCCAGTTGGTTTTTTATCTGTTGAATCAATTCTCCGGTCGCGATATTAGAGATATCATCCCTTACCTGTTTAGCTTTAAATAAACTCATTATTCCTCTATCCGGACGGGAATTAAGATTAGCGATAATATTAGCCTGATTAGATCCCAAGACCTCGACTGCTCCTGTTTTTTTTGCCTCTTTGCTCGAACCAATATTTACAGTTACGTCTTTTATCGCCTGAAAGCTAAGCACAGTATCTTCGACTCTCCTGACAACAGCATCAGTGGCATGCAGATTAGTCCCCGCCGGCATAGTTAACTTTATCACAAACTGCCTTTGATCTAGTTTCGGCATAAATTCACGATCCAAAGATAAAAGCAGTTTTAAACTCAGAAAAGCAACTAACAGCGTTACCACAATTATGCTAATAACCACAATGTAAGGAAATATACCTTTATACTGTTTTCCGCCTTTGCGTTTTTGCATTTCAATAATTTTATTTTCATCTGTGCCTAATGATATTTTGCCTATTTTCCCTCTTGCCATGAACATCGGAGTTAAACTCATCGCGGTTATAACCGAAGCAACCAAAGAAAAAGTAACTGTTAATGCGAGTTCTTTAAATAACTGACCGGCAATACCGACAACAAACACTAAAGGCAAAAATACAGCGACTGTCGTTAGTGTCGATCCGATAATCGCGCTAAACACCTCATTAGACGCTTCCATTGCTGCTGTTCGCGAATCTTTTTTCATTTGATGATGTCGATAAATATTTTCAATAACAACAATTCCGTTATCAACAAGCATCCCCACTCCCAGAGCCAGACCGCCTAATGACATCATATTCAAAGACAATTTATTAAAAAACATTAAAATAAAAGTAAACAGAATCGCGATTGGAATCCCTAAGGTAACCACAATAGCGCTGCGCAAATTCTTTAAGAATATTAAAAGAATGAAAAACGCGAGAAATCCTCCTTGCAAAGCATTATCCCGCAATTCATTAATTGACTGACTGATAAACACTGACTGATCATAAACAACTTTTATTTTAACTTCTTCCGGTAAAGTTTGTTTTAATAATGCCAACTTTTCATAAATTTTCAAATTTACGGCCAAAGTATTAGAGTCAGCCTGCTTTTGCACACTCAACGAAATATTGTCCAAACCATTATACCGCGAAACACTGTCCTGCTCTTTTAGCGTATCTTTAACTTCCCCTAATTGGCGCAGATAAATAACTCTTTTTTGTCTTTCTTTTTCTTCCGAACTAATTTGCTCAGGATTCCGTCTTTCTTCCTCATCAGTTTTATCTTCAATCAGCAAAGGCACTTCATACATTTCGCTAACTTTTGTAAATTCACCGATTGTCCTGATCAAATATTCATAAAAACTCGTTTCTATTGTTCCCGCCGGGTAATTTAAATTAGCTTGTTTAATTAACTCAATTACATCCATTATCGAAACATTAAACGCCCGCAAACGCTGCTGATTAAGCTCTACAACAATTTCTCTTTCCCTGCCACCAGTCATAACAACTTGAGCAACACCATCTATTTTTTCAACTTCATCTTTAATAACCCGGCGGGAAATTTCTCTTAATTCATAAGGCGATAGAACTTCTCCCTCACTGGTAACACTTAAAATCATGATCGGAGTATCAAAAGGATTAAATTTCATTACTATTGGTTCATCGCAATCACGCGGCAGTTTTTCTTTAATCAAATCAACTTTTTCCCGGACATTTAAACCCGCGAAATCCATATTAGTATTCCAATTGAATTCACAGATAACAATACTACTGCCTTCCCTTGAAGTCGAACTAACTTTTCGAATATTAGCCGCGGCACTGACCGATTCCTCAATCGGCCGGGTAATTAATGCCTCTATTTCTTCGGGAGCGGCATTTTCATAAGAAGTAACTACTGTTATCTGCGGATAAGTAATCGGCGGAAAAAGCTCTTGGGAAAGACGGCTCCAAGAGATTACTCCTAGAAGAATAACTCCAGCAGTAAACATTAGAATTGTTACTGGTTTTTTAACTGAAAATTCTGGAAGACTCATAATTCATTCTTTATTGTTGGGACAGAAAACTCAAATAGTTTAGCATTTTAATCTTAAGTCAAGGTCAATCATTACATTTCCCGAACCTGTATTTCGGTTATTTGAACCGGAGTTCCGGAAGTTAATTGTTCAACATTCGAAATCGCCACCAGATCTCCCTCCTTTAACCCTCTGACTATTTCAACATAATCAGTCGATTCATATCCAGTTTCGACTAAACGTTCCTGCGCTGAGTTTGACGCTTCGTCAATAACATATACCATTGAGGCCTCTTGCAGCTTTTTTAAAGCAATCCGTGGAATACTAATTACCCCGGGTTTTTCAAATAAAATTATATCCGCGCGGGTAAACATTCCCGGCATCAATATCCGGCGCGAGTTGTCGATTTTGATCTCAACCGGCAAAGTACGTGTCTTGTCCGATAAAGCAGGATAGATATTATCAATAATTCCGTCAAAAGGCAGATCCGGATAAGCGTCAACATAAACTCTGGCTAATTGGCCAATTTTTAATTTAGTAACATCTCGTTCAACAACACCAATCTCAGCAAAAACAGTATTCAAATCAACTACTTGGATTGCTTTTGGCGTATAAGGGGAAACCAATTCACCCACTTCTATATTACGTTCCCCGATTATACAGTCAGTAGGCGCGTACATTTCGGTTTTCTTTAATTCCTGTTTTGCTGATTCAATCTCAACCTCTGCTGCCTCCACCTGATGTTTCGCTGTCCCGGATTCTGCTTCAACTTCCGAAAGCTTAAGTCTATTTATCGCTCCGATTTCAAACAGCTGCTGATGCAATTTAACTTTTTTTTCTGATTGCGATAAGCTAACCATTGCTGATTTTAATTTTGCCCGATTATAATCAATTTTTAGCAATGCTTCTTTTTGTTTTAACCTTGAGATCAATTGCCCTTCTTTGACCACATCTCCCTCGCGAAAATTAATTAATTCTACAAGTCCGGCAACTTCAAAGTTAAGTTTGGTTGTTATAAGCGCTTTAATCGATCCCATTGTCGGCAAAACATCTTCAAAAGTAGCTCGGGAAATTTTATAAACCTTTATCGATAATCCACGTTTAATCGGAGTTCTCGGAACATCCCGATCGTTATCAAAAGACATTTCTCTTCTGATTTCATCTTCCTGCTGCTTATCCTTATTGAGCCAATTGCCTTTTTCAATACCCCACCAAACAATTCCGATTATGATTATCAGCACTGCAATAAAAATAAATGTAGATTTCCTCATTTACAACCTCCCAAAAACTTCGATAAAATCAAATTAAGCCATCCTACTAAATATTAGTGGAAATAATTTATAACTCCAATTGCCCGATTTAAACTAGCGATAGACAAATTAATACCAGCTAATGCCTGCTGCATATTTGAATTTGCTTCAACCAACTGCATCTCCGCGTCTATAATATCTGCTCCGCTTGCTTCATTCATCCCTTTTCTCGTCTTAGCTATTTCCAGCTGTTTACGGCGGTAACCTATTTCATTAATCGCCAAAGACAATTGAACGCTGTATTTCTGATATGAATAATATGAATCTTCCGTTTCTTGGCGAATTTTATTTTTCATTTCTTCATAATCTTTTAAAGCTTGCTTTCTTGTGATCTGGGCTTCTTTACTTTTGGAAAAATGCGCTAAATTATCCCAAAAAGAGAATTTCGCGTTTAATGCCTGAGAGTCGACATTTGTATCAGTTTTCGTGACTTTAAACGGACTTACTTTGTCCTTTTTATAGAAGGTTTCAACGGTATTGCCGCCTAAAAACCACTTAACTTTCCCCATAAGGGACCACTCCGTCGCAAGGTTCAAATCCCTTTGACTAAAAGATTCACCGCTACGACCATAAGTACCGACTAAAGAAACATTCGGCAGTTCTTCACTTTTAATTATATCTTGAGAATATTTAGCTGCCTGCATGGTCTGTTCCATAACCTTAATCTCTGCTCTATGCCTAAACGCTAATTCCCGACATTCGTCTAAATTAACATTGATTTTTTTTCTGCCTAGATGATAATCCAATTCATCTACATTAAGCGCTTCAGTAAACATTTCTTTTTCTAAAGCCAGCTTGGCCATAGCCATACCCCGCTCAGCATTAGCGACTTGAAAACATACCCGATTAAATGAGGCCTGGGCTCCCAATAATTCAGCAGGCGTAGCTGATTGAATAGCAAATTCTGCTAGAACTTCATCTAAAATCTTTGCTGTCCCGGTTTTTAGGCGAAGCATCATGTCTAAAGTTATTTTTGACAAGACCATTTCATAATAAGCCTTGCTGACTTCAAACATTAAATCTTGTTTAACTCTATCGGTGTTACCTTTGGAGATTGTCAAACCTAGCTGTTCTTTTCTTAAAGTTGCCATTAATTTACCGCCGGTAAACAGCTGTTGTTCAGCCTGAACCCCATAAGAACGGCCGCGATAAGGCTCAGTTACAGTGTTTCCGTCAGATTCGTTCCACTCTCCGAGAAATGACGGATAAAAAGCCCGCCTAGCTTCACGGACACGCAGTTGGGCTAATTTTTCCTGTTCTTTAGCAATTTGTACTGGCAAATGAGCAGCCATAGCAATATTAATACAATCCTGATAACTAGTAACATTAGTGCCGGTATTCCGCTTGAGCATTGGTTTTATTTCCGAAGGCATATTAATATCCTGATAAATATTTTTTTCAACCATCTGCGCCCTAGCCGACGGCAAAGTACTTAAATCTGTCTGAGATTGAAGTTTCTGCTGAACTTCCTGCATAACTGTGCCGGATTCAAAGCGTTCTTTAGCTTTATCTCTAACTTGAGATAGTTTTTCTTCACTTTCCTCCCTAATCAGCGCGATTCTTTTTTTCTGAGTAAATTTTTCCAATTTTTCTCTTGCTTTTTTAGTCTCAAAATCTTTCGAAGCTTTAACTATTTTTATTTGTTCCGTAGGTTTTATTTCTTTTTCTCTTATAGCCAGATTCTCTTTTTGCGCAGGAGCACTGCCAGGCCAAATTTTCAGATCAATATATTGTCCATTAAATTGAGCATCCAGATCATATTTAAACTTTCGATCCAACTCAATAACAATACTCACTGATTCTTTAGGACTCATATTATAGTTTATTTTTTCCGCGACAATAACCTTCTTGATCCCCAAATGATTAACCGGGATTTCTATCGGAATATTTTCATATTCTTTAAAAGTTACTCTAGAGCCAATAACATTGATTATTAGACGATAAGGACGTTCAGTTTCATCAACAGTAAACAAAACCGGAGGGCGAGAATGTTCAAGATGAAGATCAAGGCCATAATTTGTTTTATTAATATTAAAGTTTTTTAATGAAGCAGGTTGTTCCGCCAGACAAAATGAGCAAAAAAACAAGACAAAGAAGCCAATAAAAATCAAGAAAACAGCAGTTTTTTTCAGGTCAGTTTGCAGCATCTCACGCAATTCCTTTTGCTAAGATAAGTATACTCTAATTAAAATATTTTTTATGTACTTATTATATTGTTTTTACATAGGTTATGTCAATGGAAAATTAATTTTAAATATTCAGACAGCAAAAACCCCTATGGCCTTTACTTCAGGGGATTATGCCCTGATTATCCTTTAGCCATGAATACAGAATATCCGCGGTTAGCTGATGTCCTATCAGATTAAAGTGACAATTCCCCTGAGGAATAATCCTTAGTTCAGTTAAATCAATGCCCCCTAGCTTAAACCGACTAAACAAGTCAAGTGTTTTAAAATCAAGCTCTTTAGCTCCTAACTGTTTAATCCACGGATCCAGATCATCACTGTTTTTTAATTCCGGTACCAGCATCAGCATAAATTTAAAATTATGCTCAACTGCCAATTTCTTAAAATCATGAAAAATTTTTTTATTTGCCCGCATTGATTCAGATAAATTATTAAAACCAGCATATCTGTATGCCTGAGGTATATATTTGTCCGGGTTCTTAAAACTCATAAAATCATAAATCGATTTATTAATCAATCGATACACAGCAGAATGTTTCATTAAAAATCGATCATTTTTTTCATTTATCGGCATTATTTTAGGAAAATTTATGGCGAAATATTCTCCCATATCTATATGCATATGATTGCCCGGCGAATCATAATCAGGAACAATAACCGCATTCCGATAATAGTCATCATTTAAAAATTGGAAAATAACCAAATCCGGCTGATAATCGATTAGTTTATTTTTAAGCAAAATATATTTCTGAACAGCATTGTACGCGCAAACTCCGGCATTAAGCACTTCATACTTTACATTAGCAGTCTGATCTTTGTTGAGTTTTTGTTCGAGCAGTTTTGCGTATGTTTGTTCAATGGGATATTCCGTGCCAAAAGTTACGGAATCTCCTAAAATAATTATTCTAAAAACATCTTTCGGTTTGGGGATATTATATTCTTTGTCTCTTATCCCATGAGAATTTATTTTAAAAAACCCGTTTTCAGTATTTGCCCCAGGAATCAATTCATAAGATAAACCGGGAATCTTAGAAATTTTATGCAAAGCAGGTTTAGCCTGCTGAACATAGACATTGGTATCAAAAATAAATTTATTTTCATTAGCGAGAAAGCTTTTCTCCGTTAAAAAACAAATTACTCCAAAGGATAATAATGATACGGCCAGTTTTTTTACTAGGGGATTAATTTTCATATTAAACGATCTTAAATAGAGAGAACAAACCTATAAGCCGAGTTCTGTATCTCGTTAAACGAGACGATGATCATTTATCTTGTCCTGTAAATTACTCTACAGGATCCTTGCGACCTAACCCGAGAAATAACAGGCGGACAGCCCTCCTCCTATTTGGTCTTGCTCCGCGCAGAGATTGCCACGTT
>Ga0180007_10000995_pt1 | contig 41316 bp, 35 predicted proteins | sample MM_PC_MetaG_FD_121122 | JGI IMG/M metagenome (GOLD analysis project Ga0180007, IMG submission 121122) | Groundwater microbial communities from the Aspo Hard Rock Laboratory (HRL) deep subsurface site, Sweden - MM_PC_MetaG | ecosystem: Environmental > Aquatic > Deep subsurface > Groundwater... | reverse complement strand
GGGCTATCGCGTCCTGACGCAGTAGACAAAGTACGCGGTGACGCGAAGTACGTCGATGATCTCGCGTTTCCCGGAATGCTCCATGGATGGGTTGTCCGCAGTCCACTTCCGCATGCCAAGGTCATGCACGTGGATCTCGCGTCAGCATTCTCTCACCCGGATGTGAGTTGTCTGGTGACCCATGAGGACGTGCCTGGCAAGAATGTCGTTCACGTCATCTACGATGACCAGCCAGCGCTTGCTTGCGATGTGGTTCGCTACGTGGGCGAACCCGTGGCCCTTATCGCGGCAACGAGCCGCAAAGTGGCCAAGCAAGCAGCCGAGGGCATGAAGATCACGTATGAGGAATTGCCTGTGGTGAGCGATCCTGTGGAGGCACTTCGCTCTGATTCCCCCGTCATCGTCTCGCTTGAAGCTGCGGCTGAGGGGGGCGGTAATCTATTTAATGAGATGGTCTTGCACAAGGGCGATGCAGATGCGGGTTTTGCCCAAGCAGATGTGATCATCGAGGGTGACTACGAAACGGGCTATCAAGAGCACGCGTATATTGAAACCCAAGGGGCCATTGCTGTTCCCGAAGAGGGCGGTGGCATGGCCATCTACGCATCGATGCAGTGTCCATTCTATGTGCAGCGGGCCGTTTCTGTGGTGCTCGGTCTTCCGATGTCCAAGATCCGCGTCATCCAGGCCACGACAGGAGGAGCATTCGGTGGCAAGGAAGACGTTCCGTCGCAGATCTGTAGCTTGGCCGCGCTCATGGCCTGGAAGACTCGGCGTCCTGTGAAGCTGGTCCTGGATCGCGGAGAAGACGTATTGACGACCAGCAAACGCCACCCGTCCCGTGTGCATTACCGAACCGGAGCAATGTTTGACGGAACGATCACAGCCATTGATGTGGATGTCATCCTCAATGCGGGTGCCTATCAAACGCTCAGCTCTGCCGTATTGTGGCGAAGTTTGTGCACGGCAGCAGGGCCCTATCGCATCCCCAATGTTCGCGTGAATGCTAAGTCAGTGGCGACAAACACCGTTCCCAATGGTGCATTTCGAGGATTCGGAAGCCCGCAAGTGATCTTCCCGCACGAAGCGCAGTTGGATCGGCTGGCTGAGGCGCTGAATTTGGATCGGGCAAACATACGACGACGTAATGTGCTTGTCGAAGGCGATCGGTCGTCGACCGAGCAACTGCTTGATTCCAGTGTAGGAATGGCCGATTCGCTCGCCCGTGCGACAGAGATGGTCGAATGGAATCAGCGACTGGAAGCCATCGCCGCCTTCAATGAGCAACACCGCGACATCAAGCGGGGTCTTGGCATTTCCTGCGTTCTGTATGGTGTTGGATTAGGAGGAAAAGCTCCCTTCCTAGACAAGGCTGGCGCGACGATGAAGCTAGAAGCTGACGGTTCCGTTGCCGTTGCCGTGGGAACTGTGGAAATGGGACAAGGGCTCACCACATCGCTGCTTCAAATTGCTGCAGAAGAGCTCGGTGTTTCTATCGAGCGAATTCAGCTGGCGCCTGTGGATACGTCACGCGTTCCGGATTCAGGGCCGACGGTTGCTTCGCGTGGAACGATGATGTCAGGACTGGCCGTGCTCGATGCAGCCAGGAAACTCCGCGAACGTGTTGAGGAGGTTGCGCTTGGCAACGGAATGGATCGCTCTGAAATTCGGCAGCGTTGGGACGAAATCGCCAACTTGTTCTGGCTGAATAACCTTGATCCCGCCGTCGAAGGCTGGGCCAAGACAGAACCGGTGTCTTGGGATCCGCAGACGGGCCTGGGAGACGCCTATCCCGTCTATGCGTACGCCTGCCATATTGCCGAAGTTGAGGTCGACACGGTCACTGGAGAAACGGACGTCATTGACTTTGTGGCTGTCCACGATTCAGGCCGAATTCTCAATCGTACGTTGGCCACGGGCCAGGTACAGGGAGGCGTCGCGCAAGGCATAGGATTTGCGCTCATGGAGGACATTCCCCAGAAGGACGGGTTCCTGATGGTGAACGGGCTGACAACCTATCGGCTACCCACGATCCGCGATGTGGTGCTCGATATGGGCGTCGATTTTATTGAAGCCGAGTTTTCGGCTGGCCCGTTCGGAGCCAAAGGGTTGGGGGAAGTGCCACTTATGGCTGCTCATGCGGCTGTGGCCAGTGCTGTAAGCCATGCTGTGGGCCATCAGGCGACCAAATACCCCCTCGAACCGTGCACCGTCGCGGAATTGCTGCGATCGGCCTAAGCAACCTTCTTCTGTAGAAAAAGAGAAGGGCCGAAGCCCTTCTCTGAAAGCTATCTCGAATCGTTTCAGGGATCTACATCCCGAGCGCTGCAAACAAGGCGGTCCAGTTCACGCTTCCCGTAACGGCTTCAGCAAGACTGGTGACTCCCAACATCCCCATGATGGTGTTGAAGAAGTTCTCGATGCCTTCTGCAGGAGACGCCATAATAATGGGCATCAAGGAGTCTGCAAGCGACATGCCAAGCGATTCGGAGAGGCCAGCCAAATAATCCGCATTGTCTGCGAAGAACTGCTCGAATGCTGCAGCAAGAGCTGCTGGATTGGCTTCCCTCAATGCGACAATACCGATTCCAAATAGTCGTCCCAAAACCGAGAGCGACGTGAAATAAGGAGAACCAATCGGAAGGGTATTGCCAACCGCGTCCATCTTGAGCCACTGTGCGAGAGCCGGAACTGCAGTGACTGGGGTCACATAAACCTGGAATGTTCCGCCCTTGGTGATGGATCCAGCGAAGTCAAAGACTTTGCCTGTGAGTGGGCCCATTGGGACAAGTTGCCCACCGATTGCCAGTGTCGCGCTGAGCGTAACGTCCTCTGCAAACTCCAGGTGGAGAATGTTCGCGGTCTCTCCAGTGGTGTTGTTGAACAACCATACTGCAGTGCCACCCACAACATACGTTTCCGTAAATGGAGTAGCGGCAAACGTGATGAGCGACATGCTCAAGACCAAACCCAATACCAACCACAGATTTTTGGTTCGAATCATACCAGCCTCCTTGGCGCGGTGATAACGCATTCTAGCCGGATGCACAGGATCTGACAACGAGACAGTTCAGTTGCCTAGGCTTCCAAGTGTGCGGCGATGGCTTCGGCCAGGAGAAGGTCATCCGGCTTGGTGATCTTTACATTCACGCTTTCGCCAGGGACGGTCGACACGGCCCTGCCTGTCCATAAGACGGCAGTGGCATCGTCTCGGATTTCGGCTGGTGCGTTCTCGAGACATTGAAGAATGAGAGCACGATAGAATCCCTGCGGTGTCTGCGCACGAGCCAACAACGGGATGGAGGGTGGCAACTGCGTGACTGTACTCCCAGAAGAGTCGAGCGTATGAAGCAAGTCCGTGATCTGCAGAACTGGGATTGCCGCTTCCGTGACTTTCGCCTTGGCAATGACGCGGTGGATGAGCGCTGCAGACGGGAAAGGCCTCGCGCCATCATGGATCAACGCCAACTCGTTGCGAGTTGCGCGAACACCGGCTAACGCTGAATCTCTTCGCGTCACTCCCCCCTCGATGAACCGCGCATTGGGGGCGATGGGATGGAGGAGTCGTCGGATCTCCATCGCTTCGTGAGCCTGTACAACGATGATCAGGTCATCGATTTCATCGATTCGCGCGAATGCGCGCACAGCCCAACAGATCAAAGGGTGACCCTCAAGGGGCAGCAGCATTTTGTTGCCCCCCGCTTGCATTCTATCCCCGCGGCCTGCTGCGAGAATCACTGCACTAATGCTCATGGGCTCGTCGCGTCGAGTGACGTTAGTTTCCGAAGCACGAAGCTGTCGGGATCGATGGAGTAGGCTTCCCAGGTTTCGGAGCGATTGGAGTTGAAATAGATGGCCCCATCGATTCCCCAGCTGGGGTTGATATCATCACCGGAATGCGATGTCAGACGCGTGATCTCAAGAGTATGAACATCGAGCACGAAAATGTCGACATTCTTGTCGCGGCTGGACGCGAACGCGACACGGTTGCCGTCAGGGGACCATGAAGGTGACCAATTCGCGTATTCATCGTTTGTCAGCTGCGTCACTGCCTGTGTGCCTAGATCCATCGTGAACAACTCAAGGCTCAACTCAGTCACGGATTCATAGACGATCATGCTGCCATCTGGGCTGAGAACAGGTTCCCAGTATGTGTAATCAGCTTCGTTGCTCGTGAACAGGCCGCGCCCAACAAAGACCACGAGCAGCAGAGCGGCAACCGCCCCGACAAGGATCCATCTCTTCTTGTTCATCATGCCTTCCTTAAGATTGCTCCCCGCGCGCACCGTCACTGGCCGGCTCCACAAACAACATGCGTCCGGCATCCGTTTGCAGCGTGCTCTTGACGACGGCCTTGATGGTTCGCCCAATGTGACGACGCCCGTTTTCCACCACAACCATGGTTCCATCATCCAGGTAGCCGACACCTTGGTTGATCTCCTCGCCGCGGTCGATGATTTCCACGGAAATCTCCTCTCCAGGGATGAAGCGAGGCTTCACGGCGTTGGAGAGCTCATTGACGTTCAGAATGGCCACGCCTTCAACCTGTGCGACGCGATTGAGATTGTAGTCTGTCGTAATCAGAACGGCGGACTCATCCTTGGCAAGATGGATCAGCTTGCGATCGACCTCTCGGATCGAAGGATAGTCACGTGTTGTGACTCGTATCGCGATACTGTCATCTTGCATGAGCTGGTTGAGTGCATCTAGGCCTCTCCGCCCCTTGCGTCTGCGCAAGCTGTTGGAGGAGTCCGCGATGTTTTGCAGTTCAGTGAGAACAAATTCAGGAACTAAAATTTCGCCCTCGACAAAACCAGTTGCCAACAGACTACTGATACGTCCGTCGATGATGATGCTTGTGTCAAGGATCTTCTTTGGCGTATTGGATGGCTTACGTGTGACGCGATGTCCATTCTCCTGTCGAGGGCGAGCCATCGGGCTATGGAGTAGAAATCCGATACGAATCCCGGCGCAACTACAGCCCATGAGGAGTACCCCCCGGGCCACCTTCACTGCATCTGTGAGTGGGAACGCCAACGTCACCCCGTAGGCAAGCACGATGCCGAACGCCGTGCCTCCCAAACCAACCCACAGGCTATTGAGCAGTCGCTGCTCAGCGCCCTCCTCCTCAAACGAGTGAGAGATTCGCTTCCAGGTCATCGCAATCCCTGCTGCCAATACACTGCCAGCCATCCCGCCGAGCAGCAGATTGGACACGAACATGGAGAGTGGTCCAAGCGGCGGAAGTAGCCGGTAGGCAACTGAGATGGCAGCACCGAAGATGAATGAGGATGATAAGAACAACAAGAAATAGAACACGCCCGCCACCGTCCTTTGGCCCCGAATAGAAACATCATGGGTGTTTCTGCTCGTTTTCCTCAGATATCCTATTATACGGAGCACTTGTTTTCACTACAAGATTTCGCTATTGTAATCAGCAAATGAGGGCTCCTAGCCTTCGTGGGTGGGGGGGACTACGCTGACTACTGAGTGGACCATCCGCGAGGTTTTGAATTGGACTCGTGGATACTTCGAGGATGCCGGAATCGTGCAGCCGCGTTTGGAAGCGGAGATTCTTCTTGCACATGCTCTGGATGTTGATCGCCTTCATCTCTATATGGCTCCTGACAAACCGCTCACGAGTGACGAGCGTTCTCGCTATCGTCATGTGGTGAAGGAACGCCGTTCGGGAACCCCTCTTCAGCACGTCATCGGGGAAGTCAATTTCTATGGTTTGAGGTTCCGCGTAGATCGTAGAACGCTGATCCCACGGTCGGAAACCGAAGAGTTGCTTGATCAAGTCATCAAGCGAGCGCCAAGGGATCGAGACATTCGATGTTTAGATCTGGGCACTGGTACGGGTGTGATTGCCGTTTGTATGGCGCGCTATCTTCCCAGGGCTGAGGTCATTGCCGTTGATGTATCACCGACTGCGCTTAGTGCGGCACGAGAAAATGCCGCGTTGAATGAGGTGGGCGATCGCATCGAATTCATTGAATCCGATTGGTTTGACCAGGTTGAAGGGCAATTTGATTTCATTGCTACCAACCCTCCCTATATCCGTAGCGATGAGCTGTCAGATCTGGCGCCGGAAGTCAAGGATCACGAACCCGCCGTCGCACTTGATGGCGGACCCGATGGGCTGGAAAAAATCCGTCAGATTGCCGCAGGACTTCAGGCGCATCTTCGGCCTGATGGCGTGGTGCTCATGGAAATCGGTCACCGACAAGGCAATCACGCCAAGCAGATCTTGGAGAGTGCCGGGCTCGACGACGTTCATGTCGAGCGTGACATTGCAGAGAAGGACCGGTTTGTTGTGGGGCGATGTCCATCATGATCCAAGTCTCTGAACTGCACTTCTCCACAGAAGACGGTGTCAAGGTGCTCGAAGACATTCATCTTCGTGTGGATCAAGGCGAACTGATGGTGATCGTCGGGCCCGCTGCATCAGGAAAATCGCTCTTGCTGGGCCTGCTGGGGGCACAGATCGGTCCGCAACGCGGGCAAATACTCGTTCACGGTCGCAATGTGGCTCGTTTGGGTCCTAACAAGATGCTATCGCTACGGCGGCGAATCGGCATCTATCCTCAGGGGTTTGTTCCTCTACCACGTACTGTTCATGACAATGTGATGTTCAAGCTTCGCGCGCTGGGCAATTACCGCGAGCAAGCTGAAGAGAAGGTGTTGTATGCTTTGGAGACGACAGGTCTGATTCGCCAACAGGGCGTCGATGCGCTCGAACTCTCGTCAATCGATCGCGTTCGGCTCGGTATCACGTTGGCCATCTGTCACGACCCCCTGTTGCTGTTGATTGACGAGCCGTTTGAAGGATTGGCAGAAGAGGAGAAGGCAGAGGTGGCGCGCCTGTTGTGCCGGATGAATACGGGGCATCTCACCATACTTGTGGCATCGCGAGGATCAGTTCCACCTGGGTTGGAGGCCTTTCGGCGTATCCGCTTGGTGGATGGGACGGTGAAAGGAGCATGACGATGCCGATGTTCCTCTTTCGTGAGTTGCTAGGCTCTATCCGAGCGAAGAGCGCGACATTCTTTCTGTTTGGAGGTCTGCTCCTATTCCTTTTTTTGGCATCCATCGCCTGTTTCTTCATGATCTCTCCTGGTAGTGTGGCTCGGAGTACGGAGGGACAACCCATTGAGGAGATTCGCGTGTTTCTCTCCCCACGGCTGTCATCTGCCACAATCGATCAGTGGTTCCTTGATTGGCGGGAGCGTGATGACATCGCTGCACTGCGCTTCCAATTTGCGCAGGAATTTGATGACAGCGCGTCTGGTGGCCTGTTTGTCGTGACTCCAACGGATCCGGAAATGGCCGCGTCGCTTGCGAGTGAGTTTCGAGGCGTGGATGGCGTGATCGATGTGGTCGAAATCCCTCGCGAGTTGGCGATCAAGACGCCATCGGTCTCTCTGATCGTTCGAATTACGTTGCTCATCATTCTTGTGTCCACGGTCTCCGCGAGCCTCTTTTGCTTCCGACGAGGGTTCCATGAGCTTTTGTCCTCATTCTCTGGGGAGATACGCATGCTGCGATTGTCCGGTATCGCTGAGAGGGTCGTGATTCTTCTTGTGGTCGCGCTGGGTGTGCTGATGGGGTTGCTTGCAGGGCTCCTTTTGGTGGCGGGGCTGTATTTGTTCCATCGACTGGCCCTATCGCATGTCGTTGCCTTCTCGCTGTTTGGAGGGCTGCTCAATGGCTTGCGAATTCTGAGCGCTGGAATGACGATCCTGGCATTGGGGACATTGCTTGGCGGCCTGTCGGGGCTTCTTGGCGCAAGCCTGCTTCATGGCCGTGACTTCGATCCACTTCCCTAGCTGGTGGCGGATCAATCCGCCTCTTCGCGAGCGCTCTAGTTCGCTGAATCGTCGGCATCTGCTCGGCTTCGCATGTACTGAATCCCCCGTTTGGTCACATAGACCATGCCCATGGCGACGAAGATGGATTCAGCCAACTTGAAGGTCAACGAGTAAGCCACAACCCCAGCGCTCGTGGCCGCAGGGACGATGAGAGCAAAGACGGCGACCAAGGCCGCCTCTGCGGTCCCCAATCCACCAGGCGTGATCCACAAGAAGAAGGACAGCACGATCGTGAACGAAAAAATCAGCGATAGCTGAGGTACGGTGAAATGCAATCCAGCCGAGAAGAGAAAGAAGAACTGAGGTCGCGTGTAGACAAAGAACGTGGCTACGGTCTGTAACAAGAATGCGACCAACGTCCCCTTCCAGTGCTTCGTGAAGGCAAAATGGACTTCGTCTTCTGTTTCCGAAACCTTGTTGGCCGCTCTCTCCAATGCGTTCTTCCATCGAGCAAATGGCCTACCGAGCATGCGAATCGTGCGACTAATCCACTTCAGATTTCCTGCGAAATCGATTAACCCTACAAGAATCCAGAACGTGACAAAGCCAATGACGAGTGCCAGTAGCCTTCGTTGCTCCCAAGGGATTTCGGCGGATGACAGTGCGTAGAAGCTGCCCATCAGAATGAAGACGATCATGCTCAGCCCGCCAAGGAATCGCTCCACGACAATGGTGGCAAAGATGCGCGTTGTAGGCGCGTCCGACTTGCCAACCACGAGTATCGCCCGGACGGGTTCTCCGCCGAAGTACAAGGTCGGCGTAAGGTAGCTCACTGCGTAGCCAGCAAGACGCGCACCGATAATGCTTCGCAAAGGAAGGGAAATGCCGTAAGAACGAAGAATGACCCACCAACAGAGGATCCAGAAGGTCATCGAGAGAACAACGTTGCCAAGAACGCTGACAATGCCTAGGGTTCCCAGAGCGACCATCTCGGCGAACATGTTTTGCCATCCGACGAAATACATGACCGTCATCAGGATGGCCAATCCAATGGCAATCGAGAGGAGAATCTTCCACCCGTTTCGTAGGATGTTCATAGATGCCATGCTATCACAGCCGTCGTGTCTTGCGTAGGGGACATATTAGGTGTCAATAGGGCCTTCGTCTCTCATTGAGGGCCTCAAGAATGAGGTCGAGCGCGGCGGAAATGGCTGCATCCCGGATCTGCTCACGCTGCCCAGAGAAGAAGAATTCGGTGGCGCGTGTGCCCTGATTCACGGCTACGGCGATATAGACGAGACCTATTGGCTTCTCAGCGGATCCTCCGCCGGGGCCGGCGATTCCGGTAATGCTAACTGCAATGTCCGTTCCAAAGCGACTTCTGCAGCCGTCAGCCATGGCCAAGGCTGTCTGCGAACTGACTGCGCCGTAATCTTGCAGCACCTGTTTAGGCACTCCGAGAAATCTTTCCTTAATGTCGTTCTGATAGGCGATGATGCCGCCCACAAAGAATGCCGAGGCCCCAGGAATCGACGTCAGAAGGTGCGAAAGCCCTCCGCCAGTGCAGGATTCGGCAGTAGCCAGCGAGAGGCCTTGTTCTGCCAGCTGGGCGGCTAGGCGGGTCGACTGGTTCATGAGTGGCTGCCTCCTCTTTCGATCGGAGACGTTACCTCATCTTTGCCTGTTGAGCCATGAGAAGCATTCCAAAGGCACTCATCTCGAAGCGGACATGGCTTGCATTGGGGATCTCTGGGATGACATACCTCACGTCCTAGCCGAATGGCGAGCAAGTGAAGACGTTGCATGAGGACGGGTTCCGCAGGCAGAAGTTCGTTCAGTCGCGGATGCGGATCGCCGCGCTCAGGGATGAGTCCCATACGGCTCATGATCCGCCGAATGTGGGTGTCGGCAGGAAAGTAGGGACGCGCAAACGAAAACAGAAGAACAATACCTGCGGTCTTGGGTCCAACACCAGGAATCGCTGTCAGCCATTTCACGGCCTCCGAGAGGGAGAGAGCATCGAGGAACGAGAGATCAAGATGGCCACGATGGCTGGTGATCCGTTCCAGAGCCTCTCGAATCGAGCGCGCTTTCTGGTGCTGCATGCCTCCTACTTGGATGGCCCGAGCAACCGCATCCTGTGGTGCGAGTTGAATCCGATCGAGCGTTTCGAATGCGGCCATCAGGGATGCGAACGCTCGATCTCGATTGATGTCATTGGTGTTCTGAGAAAGGATGGTGAGAACAAGATTCTCCACTGGATCACGCATCTGAACCAGAGGAGCTCCAAATCGTTCGATCAGCTTGTTGGCAATCCACATCATCTTCGCGGCATCATTCATCTTGATGCGAGGATAGATGCCATGGACGCTGAGAACAACTGGTGTGCCGCTTCATCGGTCGATACCATCCAATCACTATGATCGAAGCCAAGAACGCAGGTCAGTGGGTGGTCAGGCTCCAGGATGGCGAAGTGCTTGTGGATGCGTTGCGGGCGTTGGAAAGCGACGCCGCGTTGATCCTGATGGGCATCGGCATGCTCAAAGATGTCGAACTGGGATTCTGGAACGGGAGTGAGTATGAGGTCCACGCCTACCCGGGTCCAGCTGAGCTTGTGTCTCTTCAAGGGAATGTAGCGGTCGATGCACAGGGGAGGCGAATTGCCCATGTCCATCTCTGCCTCTCTCAGCAGGATGGACTCGTTTGTGGCGGGCACTTGATTTCGGCGACTGTCCACAACACGCTGGAAATGGGCTTGCTACCTTTGGTGGGCATTGCCATGGAACGTCGACTCGAAGCGAACGGACTTGTGGGGCTGTTTCCGCGTCCCAGGTGAGCGATTGCTAGATGAAGAACGCAGGCGAATGGAGGCTGTGCAGGAAATCGCAACCGTGAACGCTCGTTTTGCCTTCACGCTGCAGTTGGAGGATCTCCAGCAGCTGGTCCGTAGTAGCGACTAGTAGGCGATTTGTCCCTGGAGGACCGATCTCTCCAGGTTGGAGAGCCCCGGAAGCGATGTTGGTCACCTGCGTGCGCTGAATCTTGATGCGGTATTGATCAATCGTTGTCCACGCGCCAGGCCAAGGTTGCGTGCCTCGAACGAGGTTGTGGATTCGCTCTGCGGACTGATGCCAGTTGATATGCCCGTCCTCACGCGACAGACTGGGGGCCAACGAGACGCCCTGCGTGGGTTGGGGCGTGGCACGTAGCGTCCCCCTCTCCAAGCCCTGCAAGGTTCTGACAATGACATCAGCGCTTAGCATCGCCAAGCGAGCTTCCAAGTCGATGGACGTTTCATCAACGCCGACATCAAGGGACTCCATCATGAGAACATCCCCCGTGTCTAGCCCTTTCTCGATGAAGAACGTGGCGACGCCCGTACGCTTCTCGCCGTGAATGATGGCCCACTGAACAGGGGCTGCGCCTCGATAGGCTGGCAAGAGGGAGGCATGGATATTGATCGTTCCTAGCCTTGGAAGATTGAAGACAGCGGGTTTCAGCAACTGTCCATAGGATGCGACCACAATGGCATCGAGAGACAGAGCCTGCATCGTCTCGATTGGCTCGGGATCATTGATGTTCGTTGGCTGCATCAGGGGCAGTCCTCGTTCGAGTGCGATCTGCTTGACGGCGGAGGGCTGTGGTTTCGCGTGGCGGCCAGATGGACGATCGGGTTGCGTCACAACCATCTGAATGCCGTAGGCATCATCTAGTGATTGAAGTGCCGGGCAGGCGAATGTGGAGGTGCCGAAAAACGCGAGATTCACTCGTCCTCCTCGCGTTGCTTTCGCTGGAACTCCTTTATCAGGCTCTGCCTTCTCGCAGTCGAGATGTGATCGAAATACAGATTGCCGTTGAGGTGATCCATTTCATGTTGGATCGCTCGAGCAATCATGCCTTCTCCTTCCAGCCGGATTCGCTCTCCACTCACGTTGAGTCCCTCGACGACGGCTCGCGAGGATCGCGCGACCGAGGCGTCCACGCCGGGCACACTCAGACAGCCCTCTCTTGACTCCTCGGTTTCTTCTGACAGTTCGACGAGTTCCGGATTGATGAATACATAAAGCTCTTCATTTGCATCCAGGACAAATATGCGTTTAGAAATGCCGATCTGGGGGGCCGCCAATCCAACCCCGTTCTCCCGAATCATGACCTCAATCATGAGCTTGCAGAGCTCGCGGACCTCATCATTGATGACGCCAATGGGCTCCGTCTTTCGGCGAAGGGCCGCGTCTCCATACGTACGAAGTTCCATGATCCCCTCTTGCATGCGAGATGCCGGCATTATAAAGTAGCCTTCGGGATGCCACAAGAGAACAGTGATTGGCAGATTCGCATTCGGAAAGTGCTTGATCTGGAACGTGCGACCGGCTACGACGACCGAGCTGCGACGTGCGGTTTGGAGGCATTCGTCCGACTTCAGCATCCCGCCTCAATCCAATGGATCGAAGGGTACGCGGCAGCGACTCCGGCGGCACGTCAATCCATGATCGATGATCTCATCCGCTCCTTGAGCAGTGACGATGTTCGAGCTGCTTCTCAAGCCAGTTCGCTACCCCATGAACCTGATTTGACTGAACCGATTAGCAGGGCCCATGGCATTGGATCCAAACGCGCAACTCTCCTAGCCAAACTCGGACTGAACACGATGGAGGACCTGTTGATGTTCTTCCCCCATCGATTGGAGGACCGAACTCAGGTGACACGAATTGGATTGCTGAAGGACGGCATGGACGTCTCAGTACGAGGAGCCGTCCATGCGATTCAGAAGGTGAGAATGAATCGCGGGATGACCCTTGTGAAGGCCTCGATCGCAGATGGGACAGGCTTCCTGTCTGCGGTGTGGTTCAATCAGCCATGGGTGGCGGACCAAATCAAGCGAGGGATGATGATTGACGTTTTCGGGCACGTCGAGCGAAGCTATGGGGAATTGCAGATGAAGTCCCCAATCTGGGAACCTGAGGGGATGGGGGTTGAGATAGGTCGCTGGGTTCCCGTGTACCCAGCCACTGAAGGGATTACGGTCAAGTCCATTCGATCCCTGATTCACAAGAACCTGGATCGCTGCCTGCCAGGCGTTCGCGAATCCTTGTCAACTGACATGCGATCACAGTTTCGATTGATGTCTCGGCGTGAAGCTGTGGAGACCATTCATCGTCCGCAAAACCCGGCAGCATTCGAGCGCGCACGACGTTCCCTAGCTTTTGAAGAATTTTTCTTGTTGCAGCTGGGATTGCTGCGATCGTCGCGATCTGAGGTAGGCCGCACCCATGCAGCGAACAACGGTCTGCTGGAATCATTCTTTGCCGGGCTGCGCTTTACCTTGACAGCCGCACAGCGCGGTGCTATCGATGAGATTCTCTCTGATCTGTCCAAACCGGTTCGCATGATGAGGCTCCTCCAGGGAGACGTCGGATCAGGAAAGACGCTGGTCGCATTGGCGGCAGCAATCGCGGTGATTGACAGCGGATGTCAGGTTGCCTACATGGCGCCGACAGAAATCCTGGCAGAGCAGCATGCCCTCACTTTTGAGCGCATGTTGAGCGGGCTGCCGGTTGCTGTTCAGATCCTGACAGGCAACACAGCGGGGAAGACAACGATCAACGAGCGCATTGCGAATGGGGATGTTGATCTGCTGGTTGGGACCCATGCCTTGATACAAGAGTCGGTATCGTTCAAGGATTTGGGCTTGGTCATCATCGATGAGCAACATCGCTTCGGCGTTGTCCAGCGGTCGGCGATCGAAGAAAAGGGGGATCGTGTGGATCTATTGGTGATGAGTGCAACGCCCATTCCACGCACGATCACCCTGACGTTGTATGGCGAGTTCGACACGTCGGTGCTGGATGAGATGCCGATGGGACCGCGATCGATTGAGACACAGTGGATCGAAGCGTCTAAACGGGACGCGTTGTACGAGAAAATCGGGCGAATGCTTGACGAGGGGCGCAAGGGCTATGTTGTCCTCCCATTGGTCGAAGAATCGGAGAAGGTTGAGGCCAATGCGGCCATCCAGGTGGCAAACGAATTGACGCATCGCTTTCCCGTGCACGGTGTGGGGCTGATCCATGGGCGCCTGGCTTCCGCAGAAAAGGCCAAAGCCATGGAAGCGTTTCGTGACGGGGAGACACAACTGCTTGTGGCCACGACCGTGATCGAGGTGGGCATTGATGTTCAGGATGCGGACTTCATGGTGATTGAGGATGCGGATCGGTTCGGGTTGTCTCAGCTTCATCAGTTGCGAGGGCGCATCGGACGTGCGGGACAGCCATCCTGGTGCTTTGCACTGGCTGATGCTGGGACAGAAGAGGGGAAAGAACGGCTTGCCGCGTTCCAGGAGCACTTGGATGGATTCGCCATTGCCGAGGAGGATTTGCGCATTCGAGGACCAGGAGACTTGGTGGGTACGCAGCAACACGGGTATTTCACTCTGCTTCGAGCGGTGGATTTGATGCGGGATCTCGATCTGATGCGCAGAGCCCGTGAGGCGGCCAAGGCCGCCTATGCACAGGGGATCTCACCCGAGTTGACGGATTTGATTGAGCAACGATTTGGCGAGATGATTCGCTGGATTCGCGTATAGGCAGCGATCAGAGGCTGGGACTCAATCGACGAGCGCTATCGGATTCGCGTTCCGACCTTTGTGCCGCTGGCGATGGACGCCAATGCGTCAGGCTGTTCAAGATTGAACACCTCGATTGGCATCCCGTGCTCGCGGCAGATCTCAACGGCCACTTGATCCATCACGCCGTATCGCTGGGCCAAGAAGTCATCGTAGCTCAATTCCTCAATAAGACGGGCAGAACGATCCTTGGAAGGATCGCCGTCGTAAACGCCGTTCACATTGGATCCCTTGATGAGCAGGTCGGCTTCGATGGAAACGGCACGAATGGCTGCTGCCGTGTCTGTCGTGACTAGCGGGCTCCCTGTTCCACCTGCAAAGATGACGATCGTTCCTGCCGCAAGTGCTGCCTGAGCGTGACGTGGAGAAACCGGCCGAGTCAGCTGGGTATCTACTGCCGATTGGATGAGCACATTCTTTCCCAAACTGACGAGGCAGGATTGGACAGCCAGCGCATTGAGCACTGTGGCGAGCATTCCCATGGTGTCGGCTTCCACGCGATCAAGCCACGGACTTCGGGCGCCTCGAATCAAGTTGCCCGCTCCGACGACGATAGCCCATTCGACGGGCACCGAGGCGATGGCTGCGCAGATACGTTGCAGAGAAAAGGGAGAGAACGGACTGTTCTCTCCCTTCAATGCTTCTCCGCTCAGTTTGAGTAGAATTCTCTTCGGCTTCTCGACCATCGTCTCCTAGGCCTCTTCTTCATTCCCAATGAAGAATCGTACGAACTTCGCGACGTAAATATTCTCGCCGGTCTTCGTCCGCAGGTCGGCAAGCATGTCTTCGATTGTGACTTCTGGATTCTTGACAAACTGCTGCTTGATTAAACAGGAATCCTTCAAGAAACGGGCAATGCTTCCCTCGACGGCCTTCTCGATGATCTCTGCGGGCTTGCCCTGCTCTTCGAGCTGCTTGCGCATGTCCGCCTTCTTGGCCGCGATGTCTTCCTCAGGAACGCTGTCAGGCGCCACGTAAAGCGGTGCTTCACTGGCGATATGCATGGCGATGTTATTGGCCAGCTGAACGAATTCCGCGGCTTTGGCCGCGAAGTCGGTATTGCACGCCATTTCAAGGAGCACGCCCACCTTGCCTGTGTGGTGCACGTAGGACACGATGCGCCCCTCATGGGCTTCTCGGCCGATCTGCTCCATCAACTCAAGACCCTGCGCGCGCAGAATCTCTTTGGCCCGCTCGATATCGCCGTTGGCTTCGGTAAGGGCCTTCTTGCAGTCCATCATGCCGATACCGGTCTCTTCACGGAGTCGCTTGATATCTTCGATCTTAATCGTCATCCGTTTCCTCTTCTTCGTCCTCTTCGACCTCAGAAGCCACTTCAACTACGGTTTCTGCTTCGACAGCACGTGCATCGGTCGCGTCTTCAATTGGCTCGGCGATCGCTTCTTCAGCGTCATCGGGTTGGGCTACCTCAGCTTTGGCAGAACCCGCGTCATCGCCCTGTCGACCTTCGCGTCCTTCAATGATTGCATCAGCGATGCGAGAAGTGATTAACTTGGTAGCTTTGATGGCATCATCGTTTCCGGGAATGAGAAAATCGATGGGATCCGGGTCGCAATTGGTATCGACAATAGCGATCACCGGAACACCGGCCAAATTGGCTTCGTGCACAGCGATGGTCTCGGAATCCGGATCAATCACGTACATCAGGCTGGGCTTCTTCTCCATGTGTCGCAATCCATCGAGGTTGCGCTGTAGCTTGGACAAACGTCGACGCATAGCGCTTGCTTCCTTGTTCGGCATGAATTCAATGGAGCCATCTTCAATCATGGCTTCCATCTTCTTCATTCGCTCGATACTCAGCTTGATGGTTGCGAAATTGGTGAGTGTGCCGCCAAGCCACCGTTCGTTGACGTAGTGTGCTCCGCAACGCACGGCTTCTTCAGAAATCGTTGCCTGAACTTGTTTCTTTGTTCCGACGAACACGACTTCTCCCCCTGCGGCCACGCAGTCACGCACAGAGTAGTAGGCTTTTCTAAACAAATCGACCGTTTGTTCTAGATCGATGATGTGAATACCCTTGCGCTCTGTGAAGATGTAACGCGCCATCTTGGGGTTCCATTTTCTTGTTCGATGCCCGAAATGCACTCCGGTTTCGAGCAGCTCTTTCATCGTAAGGACGTCCACATTACCCTCCCAAACTGTCCTGAATCATAATGGCGAAGTATAGCTAAAGCCCAGTATTTCCGCAATACGTGCATTGGGGAACACCGGATTCACAATTGCTTCGGTTTCACTTGTTCGTCGCCCGTGCAACGAGTGATAATGATGCCACATTTGAGGCGGTGAAGCACGTGGATGCAACACGAGTCGATCGCACGGAGGTGCGAGAGCTTCCGAAAAATATAGAAGCGGAACAAGTCGTGCTTGGCTCTGCCATTCTGGAACCGAATAGTACGCTCCCCATTCTCGTGGAGAGGCTGGTTCCTGAACACTTCTATGAACGCCGTCACCGTGTTATTTTTCGCACAATCCGAGAGTTGTTTGATCGAGGCGAACCCGCAGACATCGTTATTCTCGCCAATCGATTGGAAGAGAATGACGACATGGAGCGCGCGGGCGGGCGCATGTATCTCAACGAATTGCTCGATCGCACCACAACCACGGCAAGCCTCGAATACTACGCAGATATCGTCAGGAGAAAGGCGACGTTGCGTTCGCTCATTGAGTCTGGCGGGCGCATCTCCGAGCTGGGATTCGATGAAACCAGCGAGACCGCAGAAATTTTGGACAAGGCGGAGCAGCTCATCTTCGATGTTTCCAGTCGCGACACAGGCAGTTCGTATTACCTCATTAGCGATTTTCTTTACGAGCATATCGACACGCTGGAGAAACTGCATCGAGATCCCGGCCGTCATACGATCACCGGATATGCGACGGGATTCCCCGAGCTGGATGGAATGACTGCCGGCATGCAGCGATCTGACTTGGTGATCATCGCCGGGCGGCCGGGGACGGGGAAGACGAGTCTTCTGCTGGCGATGGCAAGGCATATGAGCATACGCGACAACGCCACGATTGGTATGTTCTCTCTTGAAATGAAGAAAGAGCACTTGCTGGAGCGTCTGCTGTGCGGCGAAGGCAAGGTCAATCTTCATCATCTGCGTGGTGGATTCGTTCCCGGAGAAAAGTGGCGTGACCTGGCATCTGCGGCCAGCAAGCTGCAAAAGGCAAAATTCATCGTAGACGATACTCCCGGCGTTTCCATCCTCGAAATCCGTGCTCGCGCACGCCGCATGGCTGCCCAGCACGGGTTGGACGTACTCATGCTGGACTATCTACAGCTGGTGGAAGGCGGGGTTCGCACGGATAGTCGCGAGCAGGAAGTTGCCTACATCTCACGTTCTCTCAAGAAATTGGCACGCGAGTTGAATATCTGTGTTATTGCGGCTTCACAGTTAAACCGTGGGGTGGAAGGCCGGACAGAGAAACGGCCGCGCTTGGCAGATCTGCGTGAATCGGGAGCCATTGAGCAGGACGCGGACATCGTCATGTTCATTTATCGCGAGGATTACCATCGTCAGCAGGACGAAGGTGGAGCAGGCGCACCCAGCGATGCGTCGGCACAGACTGAATTGATTATTGCCAAGCAAAGAAACGGGCCAGTCGGGAACATCGACATCATGTTTCACAAGGCCTATGCAAGCTATTACCCGGTCAGCGGGGAATGAGAAGCCGCGCCTCTTGATGGAAGCGTGGCCAAACGTAGCGTGTGCGCCTATAATGGGCGGCTTTTTTAACGGATTGAAAGGGGAAGCAATGGCCTATCCAACCGACTATCGTTACACCAAGGATCATGAGTGGGTTCAGTTGAAGGGAAATCGAGCGCGCATTGGAATCACAGATCACGCACAAGCCGAATTGGGTGACATCGTGTTCGTGGAATTGCCTGCGATCGGTACATCCGTCAACAAGGGAGACAATATCGCTACTGTCGAATCTGTGAAGGCTGTTGGCGATGTCTTCTCACCCGCTTCTGGGAAAGTTGTGGGAATCAATGATGCACTCGAATCTGCTCCCGAGACGATCAATTCGGCACCGCACGTAGGTGGATGGATTGTGGATCTTGAGGTCGTCGATCTTGCCGGTCTCGATGATACGATGGACGCGGCTGCATACGAATCGTTCGTATCAGGAGCCTAGTCACGATGCGCTACATCCCCAATACGTCTGCCGATCGAGACGAGATGCTTGCGTCGATCGGCGTTTCTTCGATTGAAGCATTGTTTGCGGATATTCCTGAATCGGTTCGAAGTTGTTTCCGGCCCCTGGGGCTGCCGCCGCGTAGCGAGATGGAAGTCGCCTCCATCGTGAGCGACATGGCGGATCGCAACAAGCCAACAGATGCCGTCTGCTTGCTGGGTGGGGGAATCTACGATCATTACGTGCCCAGCGTGGTTGGCAATTTGCTGTCTCGTTCCGAATTCGTTACTGCCTATACGCCCTATCAGCCAGAGATCAGTCAAGGAACGCTCACAGCGATGTTTGAGTTTCAAACCTACGTCTGCGAGCTGACGGGCATGGATATCGCCAATGCGTCGATGTATGACGGCGCGACGGCGATGGCAGAAGCCGTGTTGATGGCAGAGCGCATTCGCAAGAGAGGAGCAGTCGCGGTTCCCCGCTCGCTTTTCTCTCACCTGCGCCGCACGTTGGATACGTACTGCTGGGCAACAGACATCCAAATTCACGAAATGAACTATCTCCCCGACGGGACGGCTGATTGGCAGTCACTTCCAGAGCAGCTTTCGGCAGTGGTCGTGCAAACGCCCAATGCATTCGGTGTGATTGAGCCGTTGGCCGGGCTGAAGGAGCGGATCGGCGATGCATTGCTCATTGTGTCCTGCAATCCCTTGTCGCTAGGATTGCTTCAGCCTCCGGGTGCCTACAAAGCCGACATTGTCGTTGCCGAAGGGCAGTCCCTTGGATTGGCCATGGGTTATGGAGGTCCGCTACTGGGACTGTTTGCGGCGCGTGAAGAACATCTGCGGCAGATGCCCGGACGCATCGCAGGACGAACCGTCGATGTGGATGGCAAGACGGGCTATGCAATGGCCGCTCAGACGCGTGAGCAGCATATTCGCCGCCAGCGGGCCACGTCCAATATCTGCACCAATTCGGCGCTCTGTGCGTTGGCGACCACGATCTATTTGGCCAGTGCAGGATCTGCTGGATTGAGGCAAGTGGCCAAGCTGAATTTGGAGAAGGCGCATTATTTGGCGGATCGAATCACGGCGATTGATGGATATGAATTGGCGTTTGCGGGAGATTTCTTCAATGAATTCATTGTGAATGTGCCTGGCGACGCAACCGAGATTCACGATGCATTGGTGCAGGCAGGCTTCGCTGTTGAAGCGCCGCAGGCTCTTCAATCATTTGGTCTCGACCGTGTGCTTCGGTTCGCTGTGACAGAAAAGCGAACGAAGAACGAGCTCGATCGGTTGACTCGAGTGCTGGGAGGGAGTCGATGAGCACTATCTTTGATTGTCGATGTAGTGAAAAGGTCGGAGGACTCTTCCCCGAGCTGGACGTTCCTGCTCAGGGAGTGGAACGGCTCATCGACGCCGCGCACGTTCGTACGCAGCCCCTTCGCCTACCCGATCTGTCGGAACCGCAGGTGGCTAGGCACTACACCAAATTATCTAAGCTCAATTTTGGCGTGGATGATGGCTTCTATCCGCTGGGAAGCTGTACGATGAAGTACAACCCGAAGCTCAACGAAGCGATGGCTGTGTTGCCTGGATTTTCTGGACTCCATCCCCGCAGTGACGTCAGTCGATCACAGGGCGCACTTCAGCTGATGTTTGAGCTCACAGGATTCCTGCGAGGCATTGCTGGAATGGCCGATGTCTCGCTTCAGCCGGTCGCTGGAGCGCACGGCGAGTTGGCTGGCATGTTCCTGTTCAAGAAATATTTCCAGGTTCGCGGAGAGCACGAACGCAAGCGAATCCTTCTGCCTGATACAGCTCACGGGACGAATCCGGCATCCGCGGCTTTGGCGGGATTCTCGGTGACCGAAGTGGCATCGGACGAGACAGGCAGGATTGATCTTGCTGCTCTGGATGAAGCCCTCGATGATACGGTTGCCGGAATTATGCTCACGGTCCCCAATACATTGGGCATCTTTGAATCCGATATCTTGCAGGTCACAGAAAAGGTCCATGCCGCCGGCGGTCTGTGCTACTTTGATGGGGCGAATCTCAATTCCTACATGGGGAAGACACGTCCCGGAGATATGGGTGCAGACGTCTTCCATTTCAACTTACACAAGACGATGTCGACGCCACACGGCGGCGGCGGGCCGGGATCTGGTCCGATTGCCGTTTCTGACGCGCTGGTGGACTACCTGCCTGTTCCTCGAGTACGTCTTGAGAACGAACAGTACAAACTGGACTGGAATTGCCCACACTCAATTGGCAGCGTGCATTCGTTCTACGGCAATTTCCTCGTGGCCGTGCGTGCCTTCGCCTATATCCTCCAACTGGGGGATGTCGGGTTGCGCGAGGTTAGCGAGAATGCAGTTTTGAACGCCAACTACCTTCAGCAGCGGCTCAAGAAGACGTATGCCTTGCCCTATGATGGACTGTGCAAACATGAGTTTGTCCTCTCAGGGAAGGGGCTGGCAGAAGGGATCTCGACGCTGGATATCGCTAAACGCCTGATTGATTACGGCGTGCACCCACCGACGATCTACTTCCCGCTTACAGTGAAGGAAGCGATCATGATTGAGCCCACGGAAACTGAAAGCAAAGCAACTCTCGATCGATTTGCTGAGATCATGGAGATCGTCGCGCGAGAAGCGAAAGAGAATCCACAACTGCTGCATGATGCTCCAGTGCGTGCTTCAGTCCGCCGCCTGGATCAAACCCAGGCAGCCAAGAATCCGGTGTTGAAGGTTCCGCTGGGCGAATAGCACGAACGTCTAGAGTCAGTCGATGCGGGCGATTTTCTGCAAGCCTGCTTCGAGCGAATTTGCGATCTGCTCGCATCGGCTGGCATCCTCTGCCTCGATCATGATTCTCAACATCGGCTGCGTTCCTGATGGACGAAGAACAACGCGGCCTGTGTGGCCGAGAGCTTTCTCAGCTTGCTGAAGAAGATCCTGCGCTCGCGGATCTACTGCCAATTGACTGGGGGAACTGCAGACGATGTTGCGGGCAATCTGTGGGTACAGAGGAATCTGTCGCGCCAGTGTAGGCAGGTCGCATCCATGATGATGGGCGATTTCCAGGAGCTTGACGGCGGTGAGAATGCCATCACCCGTGGGCGAGTGATCACGGAAAATAACGTGGCCAGAAGCCTCGCCCCCGATTTGGATCCCCTCCTCGATCATTCGATGGGACACGTGACGATCCCCCACATCTGTCCGATGAACCTCGATGCCGCGTTCTTCCAGCCACACTTCGAGCCCGCGATTGCTGAGGATGGTCGCTACGATGGCAGAGGGTTCAAGCAAATTGCGTTCTGCCATACTGGACGCAGCAATACCCATCATGCGGTCGCCATCGATCTCGAATCCGTCTGGATCGACGAGGAGAACACGATCGCCATCGCCATCAAAGGCGATGCCAAGGTCTGCGCCGTGCTCTCTTGTGATCTCGTGGAGTTGCGCGAGGTTGGTGGCTCCACAATCGACGTTGATTTTCTCTCCGTCCAATTCGCAATGAATAGGAATCACCGTGGCTCCGAGATGGCGGAATACGTGCGGAGCAATGGGGGCGGTGGATCCATACGCGCAATCCACAACGAGGGTCATGCCTGTCAGATCGACATGTTCTGAATCGATGGCGCCGCTGAGGAACGCTGCATATCGAGTGGCCGCTGCCTCCAAAACAGAAACCTTTCCGATCGATGGGGACACTGGATGGGGTCCCTGGAGCGAACTCTCGATCAGTATCTCTTGCTCCTGGGACAGCTTCTGGCCCTTTTGGTCGAACAGTTTGATGCCGTTGTCTTCAGGAGGATTGTGTGATGCGGAGATGACGATACCCAGATCTGCGCGTTCATCCTTGATGAGGAAGGAGATAGCTGGCGTGGGAATGATCCCCGCCAGACACACATCGAGACCTGCAGATGCTAGACCGGCAGAAAGCGCTGCTTCAAGCATCGGCCCGCTGACTCGCGTATCGCGTCCAATAATAACGCGACCTCCGCGCGGAACAATGGTCGATGCGATGGCCCGGGACAGGGCCAAGACCAATTCAGGCGTGAGCAGCTGATTGGCTTTTCCGCGGATGCCGTCTGTGCCGAAGTATTGTGTCATGGTCTAGGGTAGCCACCCTCCAGAGATGGAGAACATGGGGAGAGGAAATGCGAGCGGATAAACGAATTCACCCGAGAACGCAAAGTAGATAGGGCTGACGGCGATTGCAAGATACGAGAGGCCTACGCCCGCAAGCGGATAGGGGAGTGGCTGCCTCGGTCCGAAGTAGTAAAAGCCCCCAGTCAATCTGAGAAATGCCGATCCATTCTCTTGCAGCGGAACGTCCAAATGTGCCATAAATAGCGTCTTCCCATCAGGCGTGATGAAAAGGGATCCCGAAAGAACTGAGAACGATAGCTCCGTCGAGGCTTCGATTCCGATCCAAATTGGCGTATCACTCCAAGAAATCGCCACACGTAGGCCAATGGAACGAAGCCCTTCTGCTTGCACCTGGGCGAATCCGAAGCAAATACAGATGGCGGCCAAGCCAAGATAGCGTACGAGGTTTCGATTCATCGGGTGCAGTCTATCGAATCGGCAGATTGATTGCCAATCAGACGTGGACGAATGAATCAGGGAACCAGCCATCGAACGATATCGCCGATTGCCGGTTGGAAGTCGGACGTGCGCATGCCATATGAGACCCTGTCGCGAACCTCGGTGATCACAATTTGTCCCTTTACGGAGAGCGTTTCGTAATCCAAGATCTCAAGTGTCTGGGGGTCGACGATGACATTAGCTACGCCGAGCACTTCGAACAACTCACCCTGTGCGACACCTACGGAAGCCCCAATATTGATGGCGACGCGGCCGTCAGGAAGAAGCGAGGCAATCTGGCCCTCTCGTCTTGAGGACAGCGGGCTTCTCGCCGCGGCGGATCCCATGGCTTCTTCAGCGAAGGTAGCAGAGGCAGTTTCCAGTGAATTGAGTAGGTTCACCGACAAATTGTCCACGGCGGCATTGAGCGCACTGCCTACAACCGTGTCTTCGAATTGTGGGGTACCTACGGTGATCTCCGTGGCGGGAAGAACCGACAGAGAGATGCCAGGGCGAATCTGGAAACTTACCTGAGCGACATAGGCGATGCCGTCCCAGATCTTGGCCGTATAGACGCCAGGAGACATCTGGAGGTTCGAGGTATTGAGTTGATTCCAATTCCACAAAGTGCAGGCATTCATGTCGACAAACTGCCAGCCAAGCCATCGTACGAACGAGCCGATGGATGTTGATATTTCGATGCTAAACCAGTCAGCTGCCCCGGGATTGTGATAGGCAATGGAGATAGCTTCGCCTACGCTATACCAAGATCGCGCAGTCTGAAGGCCTCCGCCGCAGAGATCATCAGAATCTGACGCCATGATTCCAAGAAATCCGGTCAAATCGAATGAGAATCCAGTTGTTCCTTCGGCATATCCCTCCGCGTCGACAGCCCCAACCATCTCTGCGGAGTATACATCGACAAGGCTAGCAGACAGACGGATATTCACCTCAGCACTACGAATCGCGAGAACACCTAGCTGAAGGGAGCTTTCGTGGACGTCAAGCGCGGTCACTGATCCTGCGATGAGGATATCAGCTCCCAACTCTTGTGCCGCGAGCGCGAGGTCAGATGGTAGAGACGGATTGAGTTCACGTCGTTGCATGATGGATTCAAGCTCTGATCGTTCCAGCACACGCAAGCCCATACCCAGGAATTGATCCATCAATTTATCGGAGACACCTTCTCCCACGCGGAGAAAACCGGACCCAGACAAATCGCTGAACGGTGCAACAACGATCTTCAGTGGACCAATGGCGGCTACAGTCTCTTCACTGAGAGCGACGGTGAACATCAGAGAGTGCTGATTATTCGATACATCGGACTCATCAATGCGGCTGATGGGCGGATCGACTTCAGCAACGAGCGTATGCACGCCAGCGATCGCCAGCCACTCGATGGCCACACGTTTGGATCGATTGGACGAAACGCCTCCCACAATGGATTGCACGGCGATCTTGCGGCCATCCATCAAGAAGTGTACGAAGAAGGGCTTCTCGACGTCATCGGGGCCGTCATTGACGACTGTAACCTCGATGAATACGGACTCTCCAGCTTGAGGGAGAGATGGCTCCAGGCGCATCTCCGAGATAACCAAGTCAGGCAAGGCAGTTGCTGTCAATGAAACAAGACACAGCAACAGCGATAGGACAATGATCCGTGCTCGTCTGACCATGAGACTCTCCTTTGAGGAACGCCCCACAAATACACGACTCCAGGCAAGAAGTTTCATCCTGAGTGTACTCCGCGAGTCGGGTTTCGGCACGACGCTGCTGCTCGACACGTGATCTACAGCTCCCCCCAGTTGATGCCTGTACTCACCTTGACCGTCAGCGGCAAGCTCAGCGGATAGACGTTTTCCATCCCATCGCGGATCAGAGCAATTGCTGGTTCAAGAAGGTGTTCTGGAACCTCAAACACCAATTCATCGTGGATTTGGAGAATCATCTTCACGGACGGGCTCTGGTTTCGAATCTTCTGGTCGATGTGAATCATGGCCAGCTTGATCAGATCGGCCGCACTCCCCTGAATGGGCGTGTTGACGGCGTTGCGGCGATCGAAATTGCGCTGCTGCATGTTGCGCGAAGTCAGATTGGGTAGTGGCCTGCGCCTACCCATTAGGGTTTCCGCATAGCCATTTCGCGTAGCTGTCTCAACGAGTCGATCGAGAGTTTCCTTGGCCTTGGGATAGGCGGCGAAGAAACGATCAATGTAGCCCTTGGCTTCAGATTGCGGAATTCGCAGTTCGCGTCCAAGTCCGAAGGGGCTGATCCCGTAGAGGATCCCGAAGTTGATGCGCTTGGCCGCGTCTCTGAGCTGGTCGGTTACTTCGTTCTCGGGCAACCCGAACACGTGACTGGCAGTTAGCCGATGCAGGTCGACGCCTGAGCGGAAGCCGTCAAGCAGGTTGTCATCTTGAGAGAAATGAGCTAGCAATCGAAGCTCGATTTGTGAGTAGTCGGCGGCAACGAACCTGTGGCCAGGAGGTGCAACGAACGCACTGCGGATTCTTCCTCCTGTTTCCGTCCGCGTGGGGATGTTTTGGAGATTGGGATCAGATGAAGACAGTCTGCCCGTGGCGGTTGAGGTCTGATGGAATGAGGAGTGAATGCGTCCAGTTACAGGATGGATCGCTTTGGGAAGCTGATCGATGTATGTCGACAGCAGCTTCCGCAACTCTCGATGAACGATCAACTTGCCAGGGAGCGGATGGAGCTCCGCCAGTCGCGTCAACACCTGGGCTGATGTTGAAGGTCCGGACTTCGTCTTGGCTAGCATGGGCAATCCAAGGCGAAAGAAGAGAATCTCAGCCACCTGCTTGGGGGAATTTGGATTGAAGGGCTCGCCTGCGATGTCAAACAGATCGGACTCAAGGATCTCCAACTCTTTGCGGATCTCATCGCCTTGTGCAGCCAGCACATGAGCATCGAGAGAAATGCCGTTGAGTTCCATGCCAGCCAGTACGGGGACGAGCGGCATCTCCACGGTGTCAAACAGAGAAAGCAGGTTCTGAGCCTGTAATCGTCCAAGCAGCGGCTCACGCAGTCGCTGAACGATCTCTGCGTCCTCAGCTGCGTAGATTGTTGCGCTCTCCACAGGCACGGCGGCAAAGGATCCGTCTTTCCCTGCGACATCTTCGAAACTGATCATCGAGCATCCAAGCACGTCGCTTGCAATTCGCTCCAGATTGTGTCTGTGTTCCTCGGGCTGAGTGAGGTGTGAGGCAATCATGGCATCGAAGCTGATGCCTGCGGGATGAATACCGTATCGCTTCAGAATGATGAGATCGTATTTGATGTTCTGGCCAATCAACTGGGGTTGTTGAGCTTCAAGGAATGGGCGAAGCGCCTCCAACACCAACGACAAATCCAGTTGCGCGGGTGCATCGAGCGTGTTGTGGCCGATGGGAATGTAGTATCCGACCAGCGGCTGCATGGAGAGAGCAATGCCAACAATGTCCGCTTGATGAGGATCGGTGCTCGTCGTTTCCAGGTCAATGGACACGATGCTGGCGCCTGCTAGCTCAGACAGAAGCGCATCGAACTGTTCGGGCTTCAGAATGGTGGAATAGGCGACGTCTACGGCGGGCGATTTGGGGACTGCCAGTGCTGATGGTGCTTGTCCGATTTCATTCAGCACGCTGGAGAATCCGAATTCCGTCAATGTTTGCACCAGCGGCTCTAGGCTAATGCCTTTCAATCGACAATCTGCAGGGATGTCGCCGAGCTCAAGATCTATCCTAAGTCGAATTAGTTCTTGAGCACGCCGGGCATCATCGGCGTACGTCACTAGGTTTTCGGCGACGCGCCGATTGCCTACCTTCCCGGCCGAAGCCAAGACACTTGCGAGAGTGGAGAATTGCTGCAGCAGCTTGGTGGCTGTCTTTTCTCCGACTGCAGGAACGCCGGGCACGTTATCCGAACTGTCGCCAATCAGCGATAGCAAATCGACAATCTTTTCCGGAGGAACGCCGAATTTGGCTTCCACGCCATAGGCATCGATGATCTGAGAAGATGAATCGATTCCGCGACCTGCTGGACGGAGCAGGAAGATATCGTCGTTGACAAGCTGTGCCAAGTCCTTGTCTGACGAGGCGATCAAGCTCGTGTAACCATTGAGACTGGCTTGAGTGGCCAGGGTGGCCATGACATCATCGGCCTCAACGCCAGATACAGAAAACACAGGAACACCAAGTTCTTCAAGCAGCCGTTGGATCAACGGAATCTGCGAACGCAGTTCTTCGGGCATCGGGCTGCGCGTCGCCTTGTACTGCGGATACATGTTGTGGCGGAATGTCGGGCCAGAGGCATCGAAGGTGACTGCAACATGATCCGAAGGAAATGCGCGCATGATCTGCACAAATGCTCGCCAGAACCCGAAGATTGCGCCGACCGGCTGACCTGTCGGCGATGTCAGATCGGGAATGCCATAGAAGGCGCGGTAGGCCCATGAGTGGCCATCGATGATGAGCAATCTCTGGGGATCTGTTGCTGCCGTGATCTGGAGTACCTGCTCATACGTAGTCATGCTCTCTTGGATCCACTCCCCTTTCTTCGTGGAGATAGCAGATGGCCAGTGCCAACCCATCGGCCATGTCATCAGGCTTCGGTAGCTCTGCCAAGCTCAACAGGCGCTGAACCATGGCCTGGACTTGTGCCTTGGTGGCTTTCCCATATCCAGCGATTCGCTTCTTCACCTGCAATGGTGTGTAGCCGCGGATGGGAATGCCCGCTGCCGCCATCAATAGAACACCGCGAGCTTCAGCTGTTCTTATGGCTGATTGTACATTGGTAGCAAAGAACACTTCCTCGATGGCCATACCAATGGGGCGGTAGGTCTCGATGAGCGATTGAGCTTCGTCATGCAGCATTCGCAATCGTTCTGCCCGTGGCGTGTCCTTCTTGGTACGGATCACTCCGCCGGCGATGGCTTCCCATTTGCCTGCCTCCATACGAACGACGCCGTACCCCGTAATGGCCAGTCCCGGATCAAAGCCGATGGCAACGACGCCATGGCTCATGACAGGTAGTCTCTCAGTGTCTTGCGGTCTGAATGCGGTTCGCGGCAGGTGTGATCGGGATCATCGTTCAGATTGGTACCACAGGTCGGGCAGAGCCCCCGGCAGGTCTGTCGGCAGACGACATGTGGATCATGCACTGTCTGGATCAGCTGAAGCACGACAGGCAACACGTCAACTTGATCGGTTCCGGGCAGGATTTGAAGTTCAAATGGCTCAGACACCACATCGACCCCATGGACAGGGGCTAGGCAACGACGACAAGGCTGCGTGAAGTGGGCGTGGACATCGACTTCCATGTAGAGCGTGGAAAGCTGAGCGAACGCCTCTCCCGTGATCTGGATCTCGCTTACCGTCCAGTCCGTGTCCTCGAAAAGATTCTCAGGCGGTGTGAGGCGAACACTGACGGGCAGCCGATGCCCGGGTGTCGCGTTGTATTCTCGGATATCAAGTGTCATGGTCGCAGACGAATAGCCACATCGGCAGTTCGCCTTCCCTCCTTCACATCATGGACTCGAATGATACTCGCTCCACATGCGATCGCGACTGCATTGGCTGCGATGGTCCCTTCAAGCCTTTCGGACGCAGGCAGATCGAGGAGCAAGCCTAGAAACGACTTGCGTGAAAGCCCAACAAGAACAGGGTACCCGTAGGATACGAGTTTGGAAAGTCGACGAAGCAGAGCAAGGTTGTGTTCTAGCCGTTTGCCAAATCCAATGCCCGGATCGAGAATAATATTGCTTGCAGGAATTCCCGCCTCTTGAGCCGTGTGGGCGCGTTCGACTAGAAAATCGCAAACCTCGGAGACCACGTCCTGGTATTGAGGCTCATTCTGCATGGTCTGAGGTACGCCCTGCATGTGCATCAACACGACCTTGGCTCCGGCGTCTGCGATCGTGCCCGCCATGTTGGGATCTGCGCGAAGCGCGCTAATGTCGTTGATGATGCTAGCACCTGCTTGGAGAGCGTCCTTGGCCACACGTGCCTTGGTTGTATCGATGGATAGAGGAACGGACGTTCTCGACCGCAATCCTTCGATCACCGGCAGAACGCGGCGGAGCTCTTGCTCTGTCGTGACGGGATTTGCTCCAGGTCTGCTGGATTCGCCACCGATATCGACAATGTCGGCACCCTGCTCAATCATGCGCAATCCGGCTGCGATTGCCGCGTCGGTGTCGAAGGTGCGTATTTCGGAGTAGAATGAATCTGGAGTCACGTTGAGGATTCCCATGACGAGAACGCGATCTGTTTGTTCGTTCATGCCCATCTCCTGTGTCATCGAACACAGTATATCATGGCTACAAATTGCGATCAGGAACGTGATTTGACGTAGGCAAGCTGGTTTTTTACAATGACGTCGAGTTTAGACAGGGGTGATCGCGATCGCTAAGGTACTTTTAACCAAAACAGTTGAACGTTTAGGCCATGTCGGGGAAGTCGTTACAGTCGCTGACGGATATGCGCGTAACTACTTATTCCCGCAACGGTTGGGCATTGAACCCACAGAGCACAACGTGGCGCAGTACGCGAAAGAGCGTGCCGCCCATGAGGCTGAACTTCTGAAGAGAGAAGAGAAAGCTCTCGTGCTTCGAGACAAGCTAGCAGATCAGACGCTGGTCTTTGAACGCAAAGCACATGACGACGACCGTCTCTATGGGTCGGTCCGTGCAGAGGACATTGTGGCTCAAATCGAGGAGTTGGTTGGGGAACACATCGAATCCTCCAGAGTGCATGTGGAGACCTCCATTGAAACGCTCGGGCCTCATGCCGTAACCATTGCACTGTATAAAGACATCTCTGTTGATGTTCGTATTCAGGTCAATGAGGAGGCTACGAAGAAGGAGTAGGTCGGATGCGCATCCGGGGGGGAGGGGGAATACTCGTTGCCCTTTGGCTTGTGACATCGCTTTCATGTTTTTCGCAAGGCGTGCTCCTCTATCTTCATGAGGAGCCGCTTTCTTTTTCTCACCCGATTCTCCAACAGGGATCGACAGTTCTTATTCCTCTGGGAGAATTCTGTCGATTCATTGGCTTGGAATTCTCCTATGCTGACAACGAAGTTGTCCTGCGCGGCTCGGGGTTTCGCCAAGCGTTCGATGTAGCTACATTCTCCATACAGAACGAGATTATCTACGCTGATTTGAACTGGATGATGGCTCGAATTGGTGGCGAAATTCATCAAATTGGAGGCGGCATCTATCTGAAATGTTCCCGCCCCCACGTTTCAGCCATCGATGCTTCTTCGAGTGAGGTTACTGTACGCTTGTCCGGCTTCTCGTCACACGAGCTTTCGACATCTCAGCAAGGCTTGTCCGAGGTTGTGAGAATATTTTGGCCGAACACTGAATTGGAATTGGCCGCTCAGTTGATTCGAGTTGGGGAATCGGACATCCAGGCCGTTCGAATGCTAGGCACGGCAACGGGTGTTGAGCTGTCGATGACTCTTGAAGCAGGCACCATTCTGTCCACCGTGCAACTAGAGACCGACGAGTTCTACACGCTGACTTTTCGTGTCTCTAGCATGGCGACCACGGAATCGATCATTGAAACCGAAGCGGGGATTGTTGTCCATGAGTGGGAGAATTCAGCTCTGCAACACGAGCTCAGATATTTGTTCATCGAGTCGTGGCGGGATCGATTCCGTTTGCGACCTACAGTCCCAGCAGCAGGCTACCCGACGACGGCGAGCCTGCAGACCGTTCTACATGATGCGTCGGCTGTTGTGGCGATCTCACTGGATTGTTCCTCGGAACCTGCTACGACCGAATGTCTGGTGATGAAAGGCATCCCGTATCAGATATCCGAGACCCCCTCCGAGGTATTGGCCATTGACTTGTTCGGGCGATGGGCGGCATTTTCGTCCTTGTGTTCTGTTCGCGTGAAGCATGCTGGGCAATGGATTGAAGTGGATGGCGTGAGCAGACCACTGATCTATGGAGAAGTCGTGATGTATGCGCCTGGCTATGCACAGAACATTGCCCGGGGAATACTCGGATCGTTTACAGCTATCAAGATCCGAGACAATCGAGTCGTCTCGGTTTATCAAGGATCATTCGTCCCTGAAGATCCATCGGCGATTCTGCTCGTGGCGAGCGGAGAGGCCAGAGTAAGGCTCGCGGACATACACTTGGGAGATCCGATCGAAGTTGATTGTCAATTTGCTCACGCGGATGGAACGTATCCCTATGCTGTGTCTTCTGGCCCCCAGATCATGCGTGACGGCGCACTGCTTTCCGATGACAATCTGCCTGCTGGGACATCCTTCCCTCCGGGTGGAACGGTATTGGCCAGTGATTGGCAGGGTGGACTGTATGTGCTTGCCTACGAGGGGGGCTCTGTCAGCAGTTCCGAAGCCGACTCAATCTTGATGGATATCCTTCACTCGCTGCCTACTGTGCTGAAGGATGTCGTCTTGCTGTCTTCATGCGGCGAAAGCGGTATCGCATATGCAGCTGGGGACGGGTCGTTTCAATTGGGCTCGCATGAACCGATTCGATTGGCGCTCAGCCTGATTCCATTGGCTCCATGAAGCGACTCGCTCGCGACATACTACTCATGGCCGTGGCGACTGCGGCTTCCCGATGCCTCGGCCTGTTTCGCGATGTGGCCTTGGCGGGCCAATTTGGCGCAAGTGCTGCCTATGATGCGTTTCTGATTGCTTTCTTTGTCCCTCACTTCCTGAGGCAACTGCTAGCAGAAGGTGCTCTGTCCACAGCTATGGTTCCGGTGTATACCCAGCTGCGTGAATCCGAAGATCCTGCGGCAAGGGGGGCGGACGCCTTTGCCTCGAATCTCATTTCCTGGCTCGTCGTGCTGTTTCCGGTGATTGTTGGCTTAGGTGTCCTTTTCGCGCCGTGGTATGTCCCTTTTCTCGCGAGTGGGTTCGATGTTGAGAAGCTGGCACTGACCATTCGACTTACGCGGATCGTGTTTCCGTTCATTGCCGTCATCGGTGTCTCTGCTGTGATGATGGGGATTCTGAATTCACAGCGCCGGTTCTTTGCGGCCTCCTTTGCCCCGGTTTGGTACAACGTGGGGATGCTGTTCGGGATTCTTGTATTGGCTCCGCTCATGGACCCACCCATTCTCGGTGTCGGACTGGGAGTCCTGATCGGTGGCTGCGCGCAACTTGTGTCCCAAGTACCTGCGCTGTGGCGTGCCGGTTTTCGATTTCGTTTTTCTATCCTGCCCGTGCATTCGCAGATTCGTCAGATGATGCGACTCATGATGCCTGCCTTTCTGACGCTAGGTGTGACGCAGATCAATCTTCTTGTGGACAACAAGCTCGCGTCGTACCTCGGAGACGGCGGCATTTCTTCTTTGCAGTATGCCATGAGATTGTATCAATTGCCCCTCGGTGTTCTGGCGGTTAGTGTGGCAACGGCGTTGTTGCCGCGATTTTCGCAGGCTTGGTCTCGCAATGACAAAGCTGGATTCCTCAAATACTTGGAAGAGGGCATCGTTGCCAGTGCCATGGTTCTCCTCCCTGCCATGGTGGGGTTGCTTGTGATTGGAACGGACGTGGTTCGGTTGCTGTTCGAGCATGGATTGTTCACGCCCGCCGACACAGTTCGAACTGCGCGTGTGCTGTCCTTCTACTTAATCGGTTTGGTACCGTACGGGTGGGTCTATGTGTTGACGAGAGCGGCCTATGCAAGGAAGAAACCTTTGTTCCCATTGCTCGCGTCGGTATTGGCCGTCGGAGTGAACGTGGGTTTGGATCTGTTGCTCGTTTCTACGATGAGAGAGGCAGGACTTGCGCTGGCCACCGCGGTCGCCGGTATCTGTAATGCATCCCTGCTGGGGATGATCCTGTTGTGGAGGCAGCGTCTGAATCGCGAGATGCTCGCGCAGCTGGCGTGGATCGGCGTGGGGAGTGCGGGTCTGGGCGTGATTGTCGGCCTCACTCGATGCGGGATGGGAGAAGCTGCCGCTCTCTGTGCTGTGCTGGTCCCGACGCTTGTGGGCATCCTTTCCTATGGGGCCTTTGTTCGTCTAACGCCGCTGTGGAAGGCGGTTTCTGCATTGCGAGAACCGCGCTCTCGCTAGCTCTTGACGGGTGAAGCGGTGGCGAAGAGTCCTAGTGTGCGATTTGCTGCGCCTGTGCGCGCGCCCAACGATCTGTTCTTGTGAGCGATGCCAGATCAATTGTCATTTCGTGAGGGCGAATCAATCGATCCCACCGATCCAAGATGACTTGGAGTCCTGCGGCAATCTGCGTGAACGCAATCTCGCGATTCAAGAAGCGGGAGATCAGGACTTCATCTGCAGCATTCATGGCAGCCACTGCGCTGCCTCCTGCCTTTGCCGCGTTCAGAACTGTGGCAAATGCGGGATAGCGTTCGTGAGGGAACGGCTCAAAGTCGATACGCAGTCCCTGTTCGATGGGAAGCCGCTGGAGACGCGTTGGCAGTCGCCTCGGGTGGCAGAGGATGCCTTGGATGGCAATGCGCATATCTCGAGGTCCCAGATCAGCCAATATCGAGCCATCCACGAATTCGATCATTGAATGAACCCAAGAATCGGGATGGATGAGCACATCGATTTCCTCGAACGGGACATCAAACAATCGGTGAGCCCCGATGACCTCAAAAGCCTTATTGACCATCGTGGCACAATCTATCGTGATTCGTTTGCCCATCGACCATGTGGGGTGTGTCAGCGCCTGTTCAGGCGTGACATGATTGAGTTCAGGAATAGGAGTTCTAAGGAATGGACCTCCTGACGCGGTGAGAATCAGTCGGGCCACCTCTTCGATAGGGCGATCGCCCAAGCATCGATACAGGGCATGGTGCTCGGAATCGATGGACAACAGCGATCCTGCACCTTGATTCAGCACACGGCGGATGAGGTCTCCACCGATCGCAAGACTCTCTTTGTTGGCCAATGCGACCGCTTTGTCAGCCTCCAGGGCTGACAATGTGGGAGCCAACCCAACAGCCCCGACGACAGCATTGACGACCAGATGAACGTCCTCTAGCCGTGCCAGTTGAATGAGGCCTTCATCGCCACATACTACCGTGTAGTCGGGATAATCGATCTGAAGCCTTGCTGCATCAGTTTCCGAGGCTACGGCTATATATCCTGGTTTGATGCGATCGATCTGAGCGCGGAATGTTGGGGAATCGTGGCCGGCAGACAGCCCAATGACATCGAACGTCTGTCCGATGTCATCCAGTTGATCAATCACATCAAGAGTCTGCACGCCGATAGACCCTGTCGATCCCAGGAGCACGAGGCGATTCGCAGGCGTGCTCATCCAGTTGCAGGAGCTGGAACGAGGCGCCCCAGAAGCATGGTTAAGTCTGTGCCGGAGATCTCCTCTTTCTCAAGAACTTCGTTCGCTAGGGCGATGAGGGCATCTCGATGACGGGTTAGCAGATCCTTGGCTTTCTGATACGATTCGTTGAGCAAACCTCGAATCTCGGTGTCAGCCAATCGCGACAGCTCTTCAGAGTGTTCGTTGCGGCGCACGAGCTCCTCTCCGAGGAAGACATCCGCGCGCTCCCGCCCGAGACTGATGGGTCCGAGTTCCTTGTTCATGCCCAGGTTGATCACCATCTCAGTTGCCAATCGAGTCGCATTGCGGAGATCCGCACTTGATCCAGATCCGAACTCGTCGAAAATGACTTCTTCTGCGGCACGGCCAGCCAATCCGAATGTGATCCTGTTGCGGAATTCCGTCTCCGTATGAGAGTATCGCTCTTCGACCTCGAGTGGCTCGACAAAGCCCATTGTGCCAGCAGTTCGAGGCAGGATCGTAATCTTGTGGACATTGTAGTCATCGCCACTAAGAACGTGTCCAACGAGTGCGTGTCCGCTCTCATGGTATGCCGTCATTTTTCGTTCCTTCTCAGTGGGTACCATGCTGGGGCGCTTCAACCCCAGGGATAGACGGTCCGTGGCTTCCTCGAAGTCACACATCTCGATCTGCTCTTTGTCAGAGCGCGCAGCGAGAAGTGCGGCTTCGTTGCACAGATTGCGAATATCTGCTCCCGTGTATCCGCGAATCTTCCGCGCAATGATCTCTGCGTCGACATCTTCGCCCACAATCTTGTTGCGCAGATGCACTTTCAGGATCTCGACGCGACCGCGTAGTGTGGGATAAGGGACGGTAATCTGTCGATCGAACCGTCCAGGGCGAAGCAACGCAGCGTCGAGGACATCCGGCCGGTTGGTGGCTGCCAAAATGATAATGCCCTTGTTCGGTTCGAATCCATCCATCTCTGCGAGCAATTGGTTGAGCGTTTGCTCTCGTTCGTCATGGCCTCCCCCGAGCCCAGCGCCGCGTTTTCGTCCTACTGCGTCAATCTCGTCAATGAAAATGATGCATGGGGAGCTTGACTTGGCCTTTTCAAACATGTCACGGACACGAGCAGCGCCGACACCGACGAACATCTCGACGAAATCCGACCCACTGATCGAGAAGAATGGAACAGCCGCTTCGCCAGCGATGGCCTTGGCAAGCAGCGTCTTGCCCGTTCCGGGAGCGCCGACAAGGAGCACTCCTTTGGGGACTTCGGCGCCCAATCTGGCAAAACGACGCGGGTCCTTCAAAAAATCGACGATCTCCTCGACTTCTTGCTTGACCTCATCAATCCCGGCGACGTCCTTAAACCGAACGTCCGTGGAATTAGGCTGCACTTGCTTGGCCTTCGACTGACCAAAAGCAAGCGCCCCTCCCCCGGCCTGTGTCCGACGCATGATATAAATCCACACGGCGATCAGAAGCAATATCGGCAGCATCGATAGGAACATCGTCGTGAACATGCCACTGTTTGATGGAGAGTCGTACGTGGTCTTCACGCCGCTCTCGTCAAACAGCTGTGTATATCCGGTAGCATCATTGGGCAGTCGTGCGTACTGCTTGGAGCCGTTCACCAAGGTAGCCGTGGCGACGTTGTCCTTAACGACAATCTCAGCGACATTGCCGCTGTTAACCAGGACCTTGAAGTCGCTATAGCTGACTTTCTCCCCTGATGTACCGTTGCCGAACAGCGATTGAAGAAGGATAAGACCGAGAATCACGACAACGGTAATAAAGGCAATGTTTCGGAGATTGCGATTACGCGGATCCCGAAGTGACGGTTTTTCCATTCTAACTCCTTATGCGCTCCGGCTCGATTGTAGCACCCGGGCTGGAGGCGGTCAAACGCTGAATAGTTCTAGGGTTGGGGCATCTGTCGACGAGGTCGCAGGAATTTCTTCCAGAGCTGCAATTTCGGAAATCCTTTTTCTTGCCCTTTGAACAAGCGCTGAACGTTCGTTCGGTGTGTATACAAAATGAACAGCGCAAGAGCGATCGTGAGTGCCAGCAATAGGATCGGATAATCGATGGACGTGAACCTGTCGATGCACACGACGAAGATCGGCAAGCTGATTGCCGCCAGGATCGATCCCAAAGAGACCTTCCCGAAGAGAAAGAGCGTCAGCGCAAAGACACCCAGAGCACATGCGACGGGAATGGGAGCATTAACCAATAACATGCCTGCACCAGTGGCCACGCCCTTGCCGCCCTTGAATCGCGTGTAGATTGGGAAAACATGCCCCAGGAGGGCGGCGACGCCGCATAGCAGAGCTACAACATTCAACTCAAGAGGGAGTTCGCCAACGGGAATTCGCGCGATGACGAGAGATGCCAATGCCCCCTTGGCAACGTCTGTGAGTATCACAGGCAGGCCAATCTTCCATCCAAGAACGCGCCAAGCGTTTGTGCCCCCAGCGTTGCCACTACCATGCTTGCGAACGTCGATGTTTCGGAAGAGCCTTCCGTAGACGATGGAAGAAGGGAATGCGCCCAGGAGATAGGAAAGAATGAGGAGAATAGCAAGTGACATCATGCAGATTGGCTCCTTCGAATCGATTCGTCAATCAGACCGGCATCGAGAATTCCGATGGCCAATCCCCCCGGTCCTGCATGGCTGCCAATAGCCGGCGTCGTGTCAGTCATCCATATTGGAGCATCGGGGAATTGCTTGCTGAGAGCAGCGTGCATTTGTTCTGCAAGGTCAGCGGCCGCTGAATGGCTGATCACGAACATGGGGCGCAGCGCCCCACGGGCCACCTTCAGCGCATAGCGCAAGAACCGGTTCCGTGCCGTTCGACGGCCAATCACCTTCGCGGCAGAGACCAGATTGCCATTTGAGACAGTCAGAACCGGAAGAAGATGAAGCAGCTTGGCGATGACGCCCTCAAGTGGGGACACCCTGCCTCCCCTGACGAACGTGTCGATCGAGGGAACATAGACGAACACTTCCGTCCTTTGAGCAGCCTCGTGAGCGATGGCTGTGCATTGCGCGGGCGATAGACCGGACTCCCTAGCTTTGGCGACTGCCCAAACAACCAACCCCTCTGCGACGGAAGCAGACCGACTGTCAATCACGGCTATGGGGACGCCGGTCTCGCTTGTCACCAACTTGGCTGCTGTTTGAGCGGACTGCCATGTGCCTGACAGCTGTGCCGACAAATGAACAGAGAGGATGCTGACGTGCGTTGAGGCCAGATGTCGGTATAGGTTCAGGAAGTCAATGGGCTTGGGCTGAGACGTCGTGGGAAGGCTGTCGCTCTCTTGAACCCGCTTGTAGAACTGGGTTGGGGTGATGTCCACGCGATCAAGCATTGCCACATCGTCAAACACGATGCGAACTGGCACCATGTGAACCCGTTCTTGAGTGATGAATTGAATCGGAAGATCGCACGCCGAATCTGTTACGAGCGCCATTCCCTGTCTCTCGGAAGCATCGTTCGATGGATTTGAGTAGTCGATGCTGGCAAGCATATCCTCGACCTTTTGACTGGCAATGGTTCCGTAGTTGGCGAGCATTTCTAATACATAGGCAGGCACATTGGTGTGCACGTGAGCGTGGATTTCTTCACCGTTTCCGGCAACAACCACTGAATCCCCTAGCTCGCTCAGTTTCTCGATGACTTCCGATCTATCGATATTTGCACCCCACACGACGGCCTCTGTGCAATAGCGAAAACTCACGTGAACTGGTGTAGGCTGCGGAGCATCTGACTCTTCAATTTCCGAGATCTCGATGTCTCCGAGTGCCTGGCCGTCAGAATGGAAAAAGTCGCGTATGCCTTCTAGGAAGTGGACGAATCCAAGGGCTCCTGCATCGACCACGCCCGCCTTTCGCAACTCTGCCAGCCGATCCGTCGTCGTCGCAAGGGATTTGCGAGCGATCGCCAGGCCCTCATCCACAAGGGCGCGGAAAGTTGGCAGTTTGTCAACCTGTCTGTTCATGTGATCGGCGACGTCGCTGATCACGGTCAGAATGGTTCCGTCGCGAGGATGTGCGAGTGCCTCTCGAGCACGCGTTGCCGCGCAGCGAAGTGCGGCCGCAAAACGATTCATCGAGAGGCTGACAGAATCGGCAATTTCCTCGCGCATGCCTTGAAAGAACTGGGCAAAAATGACGCCTGAGTTTCCCTGAGCACCTGTTAAGGCACTGGTCGCCACGATCGAACTAACAGCCGCCAATGAAGGCAGTGGCTGTTTTAGGCCATCCAAAATGGCACGCATGGTCATGGCTAGATTGGTGCCTGTGTCTTTGTCTGGAACCGGGAATACGTTGATCCGGTCCAAATGCTCACGATGGGCAATCACCCGGTACGCTCCTGCCATGATGAGTTCTCGGAGCGATTCCTTGTTCAGGACCTGTGTTTCTGATCGTTCTGAAGTAGACATGTTCCTCGATCATACGAGATGGATTCGGTGACGGCAAAGCGAATGATGGAATATGAAACGGGGGGCTCTGTCAACTCTGACAGAACCCCCACGATTGGCGATGGCTATTTTAGGACGGTGATGGGGATCAGTACCGTCTCTCCTTCACCGTAGACGACCCAAACAAGGTAGTCACCAGGGACAAGACCCGCTGTGTCGATGCCCAACCAATAGGTGTCGTTTGCATATCGGCTGGCAAACGAATAGACGGGATCAGTATATTGTCCGCCTCCGCCCTCTACTCCTGTCGCGACAGCTGTACCAGCAGGACGCGTGATGCGGATCCAGGGCCATCCTGTATCCTTGCGGTCGTCTCGGGTCAGGTCGAGTCCCACTTCCAAGCGCGCGCCGGGCAGTGTCTTGGCTGTATCCAGACCGATGAACAACTCCATCTCCTCTAACGTCTGCGAATTGACGACATCCGCGGAAGCAATGAGCGGCCTTCCATTGGCATCCAATCCGCGGGTAATGATGCCCAGGTTAGTATGCCAGTTTCCGGGTTCATCAGGGGCCAGAACGTCAGTTCTTTCCATCGTGCCGCGTGTCAACAGATCGCCAGCAGGCCAGTTGCCCTCGTAACTCGGGAAGGCGTTGGCCGTGTCGACGACGACACCACTCGCATTGACCAACTCGACGATATCGCCAGCATCAGAGAGTTCCATCGTGTAGGGCGCTAGGTCGTCGTAGACAATGTTAGCTTCGATATTGCTGACGGTCATATCGCTTCCACGTTCAAGGAGCATGTAGCTTGCGTCCAAATTGACGGGGCGGGCGACGACAAACCATGACAAATCATCGACTTGGCGTTTGACAAAGTCGACTGCTGGCTCAGGCTCGAGATCAGCCACTTCACAGATTGGCGTTGTGCTGGGCTGCAACTCGCCAGAAAGCTGCACGATCTTCCATTCGAAGTCTTCAGGAGTCACAGGTTGCTTCTTGCGCCATCGTAGCTCCCAACCCGTCAGATCGACAGCCGAGCCACCGATATTGCGAAGCTCGATCCACTCGTCATTCGCATTAGCAGCAGTCCCGGCCCAAGCGATTTCGGAGATGATGACCTTGCCGTCACACTCGTCGTTTGTGCCACCGCCACCAGCGGTGAGCGTTCCAACAGTCACGTCTGCGCTGTCCCGGTTGTTGGCAGGAGATGGATCGACGATGTCGTTGGCGATGACCAACGCCGTATTGGTGATTGTCGTCCCTGCTGTGCCGGCGTCGACTTGGGCAGACAATGTGAACGATGCGAGTTCTCCGACGATCAGGTCGCCAACATTCCACGCATGGGTCACGGGGTCGTAGGCTCCACCAGAAGTGTCAGCCACGTAGGTTAATCCTACTGGCAATGCATCCTGTAACACGATTCCTGTTGAGGTGTAGGGGCCACCGTTGTAGACCGAGACCGTGAAGACGACAATCTCTGTCTCGTTTGGAATGGCGTTATCCACGTTTTTGGTCACCAACAAATCGGCGATCGGCGTATCGATGAAGACAACTGCCTCGTCATCGTCATCCTCAGATCGAATGGCCGCGTTGGCTGGGATGGAGTCGATGTCATCCTCGTTTTGGGCGGAAACTTCGGCCGGTGCCAGATACGGTCCACCTTCGAGCACCGTCGCGAATACCTGAAGCGTCGCACTACTGCCCGCGGGGAGATCTCCGACAACCCACAAACTGCGATTCGAGTCGATGCTCTGATACGTATAGCTGCCCTGGCTTACTGCGAAGCCGACGAAGGTGTATCCGTCAGGAAGGGTGTCAATGACCGCCACTCCTGTTGCATCGAGGAAGTTCGGCGAATTGCTGACGATGATCTCGAATGTCACCAATTCTCCAACAGATACATTGACAGGACTGACTGTCTTCGTCAGGGAAAGGTCAATGCCGAGCGGCAACACGGCGACGCTATGGTCATCCTCTACCGGCGGAGCCTCATCCGAAACTGCGATTGCCGTGTTCACAATCGGCCCAGGGAGATCACCTGCGACCACGGGGCCGTAGGTACCTGCGACGATCTGCGTAGCCCCAGGCACGAATGTCCCAAGATTCTGCGAGATGCCAAGCAACGGATCACTCACGGTGACGTTGTGAAGTGTGATGTTCCCTGCGTTTGTGACGGTGATCTGATAGTTGATTGTCTCGCCTACGCGAACAGGGCCCGCATCACCGGATTTGGAGATCGTCAGCGCTGGAGCCTGCGCAAAGGTTACGGTTTCAGTATCCGTTTCCGTGACATTGGGGCCTGAAGGCGGCGTGCCAGTGGCCGTAGCCACGTTCACGATCGATCCGGCATCGACATCGGCTTGGTTCACCACGTGCGTTGCTGAGCCGGTGGTGGAGATGCCGGGAGCCAGTGTGGTGGCTGCCAAGCTGATCGG
>Ga0180007_10000994_pt1 | contig 41321 bp, 49 predicted proteins | sample MM_PC_MetaG_FD_121122 | JGI IMG/M metagenome (GOLD analysis project Ga0180007, IMG submission 121122) | Groundwater microbial communities from the Aspo Hard Rock Laboratory (HRL) deep subsurface site, Sweden - MM_PC_MetaG | ecosystem: Environmental > Aquatic > Deep subsurface > Groundwater... | reverse complement strand
TATTTGACTTTGTTCATTTTTTGATGTCAAAACCGCCTTAATTCTTCGTACCCCGGCGGACGAGGATTCTTCTTTGACAATTTTAAAATGGCCTAATTCGCCGGTATTTTGCACATGCGGACCGCCGCAAATTTCTCGAGAGAAGAATTCTCGAGATCCTGAGCCTGTCGAAGGACCGATCATATAGATCTTTACTCTTTCGCCATATTTACCACTAAAAACACCCATTGCCCCGCAATTCTTCGCGTCTTCTAATGTCATCTCTTCCACCTTAACCGGCAAATTCTCTTTGATTTTTTGATTGACTAAATCTTCAACTTTTTTAATTTGTACATCAGTCACTTTTTCCGGGTACGAAAAATCAAACCGTAATCTTTCGGTTGTAATATTAGAACCCTTTTGGAAAACCTCCGGTCCCAAAATTTGCCGCAGGCAAGCGAGTAGTAGGTGAGTGGCGGTGTGATATTTAGTCTCCATTTCTCCGCTGGAAGCCAACCCGCCTTTAAACATCCCGGCCGAGGCAGTGCGAGATAAATCTTGATGGGCTTTGAATAACTTTTTATATTCTGCCACAGCACTTTGCTCTACAATGATGCCAAGATTATCCGCCTCTTCTTGCACGATTTCCAAAGGAATGCCATAGGATTGATAAAGATCAAATAATAATTGACCGTTTAATTCTTTATTGGAATTAATAATCTTTAAACCCGACTCTAAAGTTTTGCGAAATTTTTCTTCTTCTCTAACTAGTTCAGTTTCAATAAAATCGGTTTTAAAATCATAAACTCCTTGATAAATATCGAAAGCTTTTTCGGCGATTTGATTGACAAAGTTTTGTTTAACATTTAATTGATTTCCCTTAACAACTGCCCGCCTAATTAAACGTCGAACAATATAACCGCGTTCCTTGTTTGAGGGCAAAACTCCATCATTTATGGCAAAAACAGCCGCCTTGATGTGATCGGCAATAATACGAAATTCTTTTGGATAATCTTGATTTTTTTTGCGGGAAATTTTCTCAATTTCTACAATTAGAGGCGTTATGATGTCCGCTTCGTAAACATTTGCCAAATTATTTAAAACAACCAATGTTCGCTCTAACCCCATCCCCGTATCCACACCCGGTGTGGAAAGTGGTTCGTATTTGCCGTCCTTCAAGTAATATTCATTAAAAACTAGCGTCCAGATTTCAACATCACCAACATATATTTCAACGCAAGGACCGCAGGGACCTTCATCGCCGGTCGGTCCCCAAAAGCAATCATCGCTAGGAAATTCCTTATATTTTATCTGCATCGACTCTAAAATTTTAGCCGATTCATTGTCGCGAGCATTTTTCTCATCACCAGCAAATATAGAACACCAAATCCTCTCTGGTGCGATATTCAGTTCCTTGGTTAAAAATTCATATCCCCACTCAATTGCTTCTTTTTTAAAATATTCATTAAAAGAAAAATTACCTAACATTTCAAAAAAAGTCAGATGCGTGTCGTCACCAACCTCTTCGATATCAGAAGTGCGGAAACATGGCTGGCAAGTCACCACATTTTTTGCCGGCGCTTGCTCGGACGCGGTATAAAATTTTTTAAATTGCTGCATCCCGGCGGTCGTAAATAAAACCGAAGGGTCGTTTTCCGGAATTAAAGAAGCCGCCGGCATTTGTTTATGTCCGCGTTTAATAAAAAATTGGATAAATTTTTGCCGCAAATCAAAAGAGTTCATCTGTTTCCTAAGATCAATTTTTTGACATAATCAGCAATATTGGTAAAACCAATGGAGACCGGATTTTTCTTTTCCGATGCTACTTCAGAATACCAAGCATCATAAATTTTATCATACATCGCTTCAGTGTTTTTTACTTTCTGAACAAAGAAAACGGTCTCATAGGGCAAAGGCACCACCTCATCTTTATATTTATCCGCCCGACCAACCCCGGCATTATAGGCGGCTAGAGCCAAGTCCGTATCACCGTTATATTTGTCAAGTAATCCCTTAATATACCAAGTGCCGTAGCGAATCGAAACTTCCGGATCGTAGAGATTGCCGGCACTTGACTCACCTAATTCTTCAGCAATGGACTGACCCGTGCCGGGCATAATTTGCATTAGGCCGGACGCGCCAACAGAGGAAGTGGAATGAGCGTTAAAACGGCTTTCGGTATAAATGATGGCGGCCACAAAATTTGGTCTTAACTCCCGCATTTCAGAATATTTCTTGATGGAATCTTTGTAATCAAGGGGATAAAAAAGTTCGCCCCAGACATGGGGAAAGAAAAAATAGAACACCACTAGCAAAATAACAGTAACAGCGCTGACAATGATAAATTTAGCTAATTTTCTCATATACTGATACTATCATATCAAGAAAAAAAGCTGATGTCTAATCTTTCCGATAGAGTTCAAGGAATTTGTGATTAACAATGAAGTTACCAAGGAGTGTACCTATCAAACGCCTTAGATGCCTCAATTTGTGCCGCGGCGCGAGTGGGTCCGAAAATCCGTATACCGCGCGATTGAAAAACATCAACCACACCAAGAGCAAGCGGATCATCGGGGCCAACCACCGTCAGATCAATGGAATTCTTTTCGGCAAAACGAGCCAAACTCTTAACATCTGTGGCTTCAATCGCAACATTTTCAGCAATATCACGAGTGCCGCCATTCCCGGACGCGACATACAACTTGCCGATACGAGGTGATTGTGCGAGTTTCCAGGCAAGCGCATGTTCTCTTCCGCCACTACCGATAATCAAGACATTATTGGCCACGGTCTTCCCCTCCTTTTTTGTTAAAGTGCAGCTTATCTGTTTTAGCCATGTCTAACTAAATTATAGCTGAAAAATAAAAAACCGAAACTTAATTCGGAATCAAATATGAAAAAATTTTCTTTTACCCTCCAGAGGCGGGCAGGCAAAATGTGGCTCGAACCGATAATTTTATCGCGTGCCGCTTAACGATAAATGAGCTGTTTGAGATGTTAATTCTTTTGCTCTCTTTAAAAACCTCGTCGCCTCTAAAATTTCTATTAATACCGGAATATTGCTCTTAGTAAAATGAACAACAATATTGCCGATTTCTTTGGCATAATCAATCGGCTGGTTGGTTATTTCGTATGTCAAAACATCAGCTTCCGGTTCGTAATTAATTTTTGGTTGATCGTTTTTATTTCTCATATTGTTTGCTCCTGCCTGGATAAAAAGTGATAATCTTAATCAAACCTTCTTCCTGTTTATATACTACCCGTAAAACATGGTTTTTGTCAAATTTTCTCTGAGCAATAAGTAGCGGTGAGCGGGAATAATCAATTTTTTCATAATTTTCAATCGTTTCTTGCACTTGTTTTTTAGAGACATAAAATTTATGTCTTTTTAAAATTTCAAATTTTTCTTCAGCATGCTTGGTAAAATAAATCATCTAATTTGACAAACTCTAACTGGTGCCCGAGGCGAGAGTCGAACTCGCATGAGCGTTTAAGCTCACATCATTTTAAGTGATGCGCGTAAACCATTCCGCCACTCGGGCTCGCTAAGTGATAAGTAACCAGTATAGAGTTATCAGTTATCAGTATACCTCAAAACCTACTTCGAAACAATCTCTCCGCCTTCGCCCCGCCAGTAGGCGGGGCTACGGCGGACAAGCCAAACTATCACTTCAGAATGATTTCCCAATCTTGCCCGTTCATTTTTAATTTTCCCTCAACCGTAAACCCGGCGGCTTTTTTATGGCCGCCGCCGCCGAATAATTTAGCAATTTTTGCCACATCCACTTTTTCTTTTTCTGTCCGTAAAGAAGCACGAATTTTACCCTCCGAGGTCTCATAAAATAAAATAGCCGCCGAAGAGTCGGGGATAGAATTCATTAAATTTACCACGCCGGCTAAATCAGCGTGAACAGCCCGACATTTTTCCAAATCCTCGCTCGTAATTACTGATGAAACAATTTGCAATTCTTGATTTTTATGAAGTCGAGAAAGCGCGACCCCCCACAATTTTAAGGCAGAGACACTTTTATTTAAAGCAACGTTTCGAGTGATGATTTTAAGACGCGCGCCATAAATCAAAAGTTCGGAGGCAATTTTTAATGTTTGAGATGTGGTATTAGAGTGTTTAAATCCGCCCGTATCGGTATAAATTCCAGTTAGAATAGCCGTGGCAATATCAGACGAGACAGCAATAGGAATCTTTTTTAAAATTTCCCAGACAATTTCCGAAGCAGAGGAAGCATTTTGGTCAACTAAATTCAAGTTGGCAATCTTCCACAAATCATTTTTCGGATGATGATCAATATTAATTAAGTTTTTCGAAACTTTGGCAAATTTTTTTAACCGCTCGGCAAATCCAGTGCGTTTTAAATCGCCACAGTCAATAATAATGATGCAATCAAAATCACCAAACAAAATGTCTTTTTTAATAAATTTCACTGCCGGCAAAAATAAAAAAGGACGAGGGATATCGTCTTTGCAGACCATTGAAACTTTCTTGCCGATACTCCTAAGAGCCAAATAACAAGCCACTGTCGCCGACAATGTATCGCCATCGGGTTCTTCGTGAATCATCAGCAAGAAGTTTTGAAGATTTTTAATTTTGGAAATCAGTTTATCCTGCAGCATTGAGGATGATTATTTTTCTTTCATCTTGAGGTAAATCAGCCGGGCTAAATTTAAACTGCTCTTGACCTTCGCTTTTTACCCCTTCTTCTTTAGTAAAACCTTCCAAATTCCCTGAATACATCGGGATGGCCACCTTTGGTTCTATTTGATTAATGACTTCAATCGCCGTCTTAGTTTCGGTGAATTCTCCGCCGCCAATGCCGATAAGCAAAACGTCAATGCCATTTAATCTCTCCAGTTCTTGGTCGGAAAGAATTTTGGCTTTTTTGATCCAAGCAATGGTCATTTTCTCCGACAAAATTTCAATTGTGCCATCTATCACTTCAACCTGAACACCGCTTGATTCATATTCTCCCGGACTTTGAATTTTAAAAGCACCTAAAGCAATTTCCGCACCTACTTTAACAGTTTGCCCTTTGGTTTTGATAATAAAACTTTCTTCTCCGGCCCAAGTGATAATCATTTATCTCCCTTTTTAACCACCTTCTTTTGGATTTTCTTAACTTTTTTAGATGTTTTTTTATCTGATTTCTCAAGAGGGGCTCGAACTTTTTTCAAAGATAAATTCAGCCGATGGGAACTTGGATCAAAAGCAATAATTTCAAATTTATAAGATTTATTTTCTTCTATCACTTCTTTAGGGTCGGAAATTTTTTCACCCAGCTCTGAAATATGAACCAAACCATCCACGCCTCCCACTTTAACAAAAGCGCCAAAGGGCGTAATTTTCGAAACTTCACCCTCAATAATCTGACCCACCTTTTTTGACTTCGCTAATTTGAGCCAAGGATCATCTTGGAGTTTTTTAATTGAAAAAGATAAACGATTATCTTCAGTGGAAACAACCTGGACTTTGACTTTTTGACTCACCTTAAATTGATTTTTTAAGTCGTCAACATGCTCCCAAGAAACTTCGGAGATATGAACCAAACCTTCAACTCCATCCTTGTCAAGTGGAATTTTTACAAACAGACCAAAATCAACAATACCAGTGACTGTGCCTTCAAATATCTGGTCGATTTTAATATTTTTAATTCTTTCCTGCTGGACTAAATCACCGGCGGCTTTTTCCGAAAAAATTAACTTGCCGGAAGCCGGTTCAAAATTTAAAATCTTTACTTGAAAGGTTTGACCGACTAAACTTTTTAGTCGTGAAAATATTTCCTCGCGATTGCCGGAAGAAACTTTGGGATAATGTGAAGTGGCCAATTGAGAAACGGGTAGAAATCCTTCATATTCGCCAAACTGACAGATCAAACCCCCTTTATTGGCATCAGTTGTTTTAACTGGTAACACCTGATTGGCTTCAAATTTCTCTTGTAAGATTTTAGTGACTCTCTCTTTATCAGCGCGACGCAAGGATAAGACAACATAGCCCTCATCATTTTCCACGGTCAAAACAAAAGCCAGGATCTTATCCCCCTCTTTTAACTCACCTATCTCAGGTGAAAGTTCCTGCTCCGGAATCATTCCCAAAGTCAGACCCCCAACATCCACAAGAATCTTATCCTTGGAAATTTGTAAAATTTTTACTTCAATCAGTTCGCCAGAGCGAATAGGAACAAGACGATTGCCTAAATCGTTCGCCAAATCTTTCATGGTCTGATTTTTCATTTTATTAATCCTTTTCTAGGGTAAACCCGCCTACCCGCCTAGACTCTCGCCTCGATTCGGCGAAGCGGGCGGCGAGGCTGGCCGGCGTGGCAGGTATTTTTCGAAATTTTCTTTTTTGAGGATTTCTTTAATTTCAACCGGTAAAATTCTAAAATAATAATATATAATTAATAAAAGCCAAACGGCAAAAAGCAATAATAGCAAGAGAATCAGTAGGCGGCTGCTTAAATAAGGAATTTGTTCGTAACGAAGAAAAATTAAAATAAATCCTACGAGCCCCACGGTCAAAAACAAGATAATGAGTTTTCTTTGCAATTTGCGATAATATTTTTCGAATTTGATAAAGAACAAAATTGCCGCCACCACTATCAATAAGCCAAAAACAACCATCAAATAGATATACAAACCATCGGCTGAGGGGGTGGCGTCTAAAAGATAGAAGGTGTTTAGCAATTTGTCTGGCTCAAGTTGGTCTAAAAAATTATTCATTTTTGATTTTATGAGAATGGTGCCGGGCCCCAGAGTCGAACTGGGCACAACCCTGATTTTCAGTCAGGTGCTCTGCCGCTGAGCTAGCCCGGCCCAACTACGCTCCGATTTTACATCGGAGCTACGATGGGCAAGCTAATCATTCGTTAGAAATGCTTGTCCCTCGAAGCCCGAATGTAATGAGGGCAAAGTGGGAAGCTACCCAGGCATAATTAAAAAGTAAAAAGTTATTAAGTTACGAAGTGATAAAGTATTAGGAGATTAATATTTAATCTTGTTTAATCATATCAGAAAGCCAGTTTTTTATCAATAGAGCGAAACTAGGTTCGATTCTTTTTAAATATATAAAAATCACTACCAGTAAAGCGATATTGATCGCGGGATAAATAATCAAATTTTCAAACCAACGGCCGGTTTTAATCCGCATTTTACCCAAAGGATCTGGTGGTATGCCAAAATGATAAGCAAGCGGAAAGAGCAACGGCACACCCATTTCAGTAAACAAATCAGCAAACAAATGGCTGGCGCATCCGATCAAAAAAGCTAAAAAAACAAAACCAAAATTTACATCGGCCAAAATGGGAATTTTAAGGAAAAGCAATTTCAAAAGAACAAAATAAAGAAAAGAAAGTAAAATAAGACCTAAAAAAGAATGGGATAAATGACGGTGGCCGCCAATAAAGACAGGGGCAACAACTCTTGAAATCAATGAACCGGCGGGAATTTTGTCCCAAAGCTCTCCAGTTGGCGTATCGAGGTCAGGGGCGCTGGATCCAATAACCGTCGATAGTATTAACAGAACGATAAGTAATGGCGAAAGTTCGATTTTGTAGAGCAATAAAAAAACAAGCGCTGAAAAAGTTAACCCGATTGAGACGTGGGTTTTGTAAGTCATATGATAATAATACTATTGATCGCAAAATTAAAAAACCCTTACCCGGAGGGCAAGGGCGGACTGAAAGAATAGGCGAGACGAGGTTCAAGATGAGATTCTAACTGCCGCAAAACGGCAGTTCTTTGAAAAAGGCGCATTGCAGGGAGTGAAATTCAGACACCGCCGGGAGCCGTCGCTCCAAAGATACAAGATGTCTTTATCACCATCCGCATCTTGATAGACGCCGTCCCCGCAGATAATCGGGCTCTCCTGCATCCAGTCCGGATATCTTATCAAGGCGCTGATGAATTCATGAGGAATAGTCGACCGGAAACCCTGCTCGGCCAGCTTGACTGGTATCTGGCTCGGCCAGATGGCGTCAAGTTGTATCAACTCAATCTCGATAGCTTGCTGACCCTGGAATGGAGACGGAAAATTGCTCCCGCAGATCTTATCATGGACAAAATCACAGTCGCCTCTGAAGCCCCAAATCCTCTGGAACTCAGCCACGAGTGCATCAAGAGATTGGCCATAATCTACCGTTACCTCATACATCCTGATTTCCCCCTTATATCCGTAGATTGCGGTAATTTTAATTATATTGGGAAAAATGCTTTTTTGTCAACAAAAAATGGGCGCTACAGGATTCGAACCTGTGACCCTCTGGATGTAAACCAGATGCTCTACCGCTGAGCTAAACGCCCTTGTCTTTGCCAAAACTACATCACGTTTACACTCCGTAGCTTTAGCGAAGGAGTGCCGGGAACAGGACTCGAACCTGCACGCTCTTGCGAGCACAGCCACCTCAAGGCTGCGCGTATAGCCAATTCCGCCATCCCGGCCTATTGATATTTTACCTTAAAATTTCGCTAAAATCAATCTGCGTAAAAGAAAGGGGGCCAAAACGGCCCCCGGAGTCATTGGGTAGAAAAGGAAAGAAGAAGCTGCCATCGCCCATCTGGAGATGAGCCGTCGGGTATGATTTCGGTCCCGACGGGAATTAGATGCCTCTCGCCTTCCAGAATAACAGGGAAATACCCCTCTTCAAGAGTTACTTTAGTGCCAGCTGGCAACAGTTGACCATCGGCGGTGAAGACGCCTTCCAAAAGTTCAATCATGGACCACCGCAGTAGTAGCAATAGAGTCATCCTCCTTTGATAATGGTCTGTCTCCAAAATAACACAAATATCACTTTTCTCAAAAATCCAATTAAAAAAGCCTGCGGGTTGGTTTTCTGGGTCAACTTCCCGCAGGCACAAGTCCCGATCTATCTGCAGTCGGGACAGTATCCATCTTCTAGATGCCGATTGCTCGTTGCTCGCTCGCATTTCCGACATCTCGCAGCTCTACCGGTAATGAGTAGAGCGCGTTCATCCTCCCATTCATCTGTATCAAGCCATCGATTTCCCACCATTGATGGTAGATCGTTGCTGGTCGGCTGTCTTATTCCGTATCCCACAACTATTCCTCCTTGTTTTTGGTACAAAGAAACCAACCCTCTCATGGCTGGCTCCCTACCTGTGGGTATTTTAGAACAAAATAAATTTTAATGCAAATAAAAAACGGGCGCCACCAAGTCGCAACGCCCGCATTACTTACTCTTCCTGGTATTACTGCCATTTCCCGTTCCTCCCTCTCTGTCGTTTCTTGTTTTGCCGGCTAAACCGATTATTCTTTCAAACAAGGGAAAGCCAATTGGAAGCAATATTTAATCCCGTCTTCGATGTAACTTAAGGCATTGAAACTACTTGCCAGCTTTTCTTCACCAAGAACATCAAGTGCCGTTCTAGCATCAGATTCGGAAATCGGCTTTTCAGACATGACCTCAAGCATATGCCTATTTTCCGAGACCGATTTGAAAGCACACGCCTGAGCGTAGAGATATGCGTCATCATAAGGAACACCGGCGTCCATCAAGGACAACCGTACCGGTTGCGTTGCCCAAACACCGAGCGAACCCTCGTTAACGCGCTTGTTCATCTGGTCTTGGAAAACGACCAACCCTTCTGCCAGCTTTCTCGCCTTGACGATCATGTAATGAATCAGTGACGTGGCGTCGGGAAAGATGATGCGTTCGGGCGCAGATTGAGAGATGTCGCGATAATCGATTGTCTCGATGTTTTCCTGTGCCACCAGAGCATATCCACGCATTACCCTCGCCAAACCAAAAAGCTGCTCGGTGAGATTCGGATTGACCTTATGAGCCATCGCTGAAGAGCCACGATAGGTCTTACTTTTCCCTTCCTGCAGCTCGTGGATTGCACTGTGCATCCTAATATGCAATGTCCGATGAATCTCTTCAATCACCCCAGCAATTACCGCCAGTTCATTGATGAACTCGGCGTGATTATCGCGCGAGATAATCTGAGTCGAAAGCGCCAGTTTCAATCCAAGATTCTCGGCTGTCAGTTCACAAACTTTCGGATCGAGACCCGCAAAAGTGCCAACTGCCCCGCCGAGATTTGCCCAGCAAAGATTCTCTTCATCAATTGCATGTAGCTTATGAATTCTGGCAGAGATCTGCTTTGCGTAGTTAGCAACAAGATGACCAAACGTCGTCGGTTCAGCATCTTGCACATGAGTGTAGGCCATTGTCAGCGTCCACTTGTGCGCAATTGCGATTTTGGTCAGCGTGCTCGCCAGCGCAGCCAGCTCTTGGACTATATAAGCATTGGCCTGACGGAGCCGCAAGATATTGGTCGGGTCCTGCACAGGATATGATGACAACCCCTTGTGGTACTCGCCGTACTCCGCAATACCAGCCGTTCTCAAAGATTCCTGTGCCGTTTTGACGAAAGCTATAACATCGTGCCCAGTCTCTTTCTCGATTTCTTCGATCCTAGCGACCGGGACTTTGACATTACGAGAAAACGCATCAAATAACGACTTTGGTAGAAGGCCCAATTCAGCTTTCGCGAAAATAAAGGCCAATTCTACCCGATTCATCATGCTCCATTTGTTCTGCTCACTCCAAAGTTCCCGCATCACTGGTAATGAATAGCGATCCAACATGTCAAGGTACCTCCTTATCTGTGTTATAAGTGAAATCTCGGACGGCTAAATTGTAACAAATATAAAACAAGAAACGCAAGGAAAAATGAAAATCTTACAAATTAGTGATTATAAAGAGAACATTTTAATTTAAATCAAAAAATAAATCAAGAATTTGGTGCCCGGAAGAGGAGTCGAACCTCCATGATCTTGCGATCACTACGACCTGAACGTAGCGCGTCTACCATTCCGCCATCCGGGCATTTTTATTTTTTCACCCTCTTAGTATTAATATACCACTGGCTGATATTTAAGAAACGGTCAGTTTCGCAAGAACCGACAATACTCTCAACCCCCTCGATATCTTGAGAAATCTGATAGTATAAATTTTGGTGTTCTACCACAAACATCGGAATTTCCGCATCAATAATTTTTTGAAACTCATTATATTTTTCCTCTCTTTTGCTAAAATCAAATTCCTGACGCGCTTCCTCTAACAACTTATCGCCCTTGGCATTTTTAAAACTGGATAAATTTTTGCCGTCCTCCTTAATTTGCGAAGAATGCCAAAACGGATAAGGGTCAGGATCTTCGCCATAGTCCAAGCCATAAAGTAAAACATCGTAATCCCGTTTGGGAATAATATTTTTTTGCAAATCAATATTATCCTTAATCTCTAAATTAACTTTGACTCCATTTTTACTCCATTTTGCCTCAATATTTCTTGCTAACTCTACATTTTTGGAATTATCCGAAGTAATAAGCCGCAACTCCAAAGTTTTGCCCGGGGAGGCCCCTTCTTTGAGGGCTCTTCGGACATTGATATCCTGTAGGTCTTTGCGCGAAAGATTAAAAAACAAAATTAAATCGCGTGGTAATTTTATCTCAAATTTTTGAAAATTTTCTAAAACCGGCTGGTCTTGATCAAGAATAAAAGCATCAATTTCCCCCCGTTTGGCGGCTCTTAAAAGCTCACTTTCGCTTTGGTAAAATTTAAACACTATTTTATCAATGAAGGCCTTGTCGAAAAAATAGTCCTCCCGCGCCGTTAGCTCAACTCCTGTCTTGCCTTCCTTAGAAATTCTATAGGGACCGTACTCAAAAATTGGTTCAGTTGAAGTATAAAGAAAAGGACTAAAGGGCTGTTTAAAAATAAAAGTCAAAGTTTGCTCATCAGGCGTAGAAATCTCAATGTCTTTCCAAATGCCCTTGCTGACAATTCTATTGGCTAAATCCTCCGAGCGAAATTCAGGCCGCAAGTGGAAAACATAAACTTTACCCCCCTCATTAATATCCCAGCTTTGAGCCATATCGCCAACAATATTTTTTTTTAAGTCGTATTTAGTCAGTCCCGCATTAAGCAGTCGCCCCAAATGCTTATCCAAATCTTTGCTTTCGCCGATAATACCTTCGCGCATTGTCCCGCCGTATTGAGGAATAACCTTAGTCCCCTGAAGCCAGTCGTTAATGCCAATTAAACTGACAGAAAAAATAATCAAAGTAGAAAAAATTAAAAGAACTACTTTCTCAACCCGACTTAATACTTGAGGTAAAAACTTCAGGGCTGTAAGGGACTGTCTTAAGGGATATTTTTTCAAAGCAAGAACACATTTTTTAAACTTTGGAGGAATTTTCATAGTTAAAATTTTTTATTTGAGTCCAATTAAACCAGCATATTAATAATTGCCAGCGCCACAAAAAGTAAGGCCAAAATTATTGTGAAGTAAAATAAAAACTTCTCCGCGCCTCGGCGTGAACGATAAACTGTGCCGGCTCCACCAAAAGCGCCGCCGAGCGATGTGCCGCGATGCTGCAAAAGAATAACCAGCATTAAAAGAATGGCCACCACAATTTGAATAATTAAGAGGGTTTGTTGCATAATATCCTTTCATGGCTTGCCAGCCGTAGCTTTAGCGAAGGCTGGAGGCCTAGCCCGGAATTGCACCGGGGTGCGCGGTTTTGCAGACCGCTTCCTAACTTCTCGGACACTAGGCCTTGGAGCGAGAGACGGGAATTGGACCCGCTACCTTCTCCTTGGCAAGGAGACGTTCTACCGATGAACTACTCTCGCATTGGGAAAAATCTTACTTTATCATACCAGAGCCCGGAGGGCTTGTAAAGGAAAAGTATCTTGGGTATAATACCCTTGAGATACCTATGTCAAAAAAAGACAAGTCAAAATTTCGCAAGAGAATTAAAACCCAAATTTTAAAAGAAATGGCAGAAATTCAGGGCAAGCCGCCGGTCGCGCCGCCAGTATCATCACCGACTGCCACCGGTACTCCTCCCCCCATCCCGCCTCAAAAAAAAGCCGCACCCACTCAAGCGTCCGTTCTCACCGCCGAACCCTTAAATTACATCAAAAAAGACCTCAAAAAGTCGGCCGTAATTATTGCTTTGCTCATTATCGTCCTAGTGGCTTTAGTGATAGCTGATACAAAGTACGATATCTTGTTAAAATTAGGCAATCAAATCTTTAGAATTCTCCATTTAAACGTTTAGTAGAGCGAATGTTCCTTGGGTCTATACTGTAGTGCCTCGGCAATATGACTTGAGATAATATTTTGACTACCGGCTAAATCGGCAATTGTGCGGGCCACTTTTAGCACTCGGGTGTATTGGCGAGCGGAAAGGTGAAGCTGGTTCATCGCCGAGCGAAGTAAATTTTTGGATTTTTCATCCAACCCACAATAGGCCTTGAGGTCTTTGGGGCGCATTTCTGAATTAGTTTGATTAAATCTCTTCACTTGCACCAAGCGCCCCCGCTCCACCCTTTGTCTTATGGTCAAAGAATCCTCCGCCACCTCTTCGCTGGCTAACTTGTCGTATTTGACTGCCGGCACTTCAATATGAATATCAATGCGGTCTAGCAAGGGTCCTGAAATTCTTTTTTGATATCGTAAAATTTGCGAAGGAGTACAGATACAGGATTTGACCGGATCGCCCAAATAGCCGCAAGGACAGGGATTTTGGGCAGCAATTAAAATAAATTTAGCCGGAAAAGTCAACGACCCTTGGGCGCGCGAGACAGTAACAATCCCATCTTCTAATGGCTGGCGCAAGGCCTCCAAAACCGAGCGGGGAAACTCGGCGAATTCATCCATAAAGAGCACTCCCCGATGCGATAAAGTAATTTCGCCCGGTTTAGGAAAAGTGCCGCCGCCCACCAAGGCCACACTGGAAGTGGTATGGTGGGGAGCGCGGAAAGGACGAAGATTAGCCAGCGGCTGGTCGGGCGGAAGGAGTCCGGCCACCGAATAAATCTTCGTTACTTCTAAGATTTCTTCATCGGTCATAGAAGGCAAAATAGAGGGTAAGGTGCGGGCTAAAAGAGTTTTTCCGGCACCCGGCGGACCGGAGAAAAAAACATTGTGAGCGCCGGCGGCGGCAATTTCCAAAGCGCGCTTGGCCTGCTCCTGACCCTTAATATAGGCAAAATCATATTCAAATTTTTTGGGCGCTGCAATTTTAAACCGTTTGTAGTAGGCCGGCAGTTTCTTTTCTTTTTTAAAGTATAAAATCAAGCTTTTCAAATCAGTAGCGGGAATAATTTTGATATTTTTAACCAAAGCCGCTTCATCACGATTAATGTCCGGCAAAACCACTGCGGAAAATTGACGGCTCAAAGAGACAACGATGGGCAAAACGCCGTTGATGTGACGCAGATGACCGTTTAAGGCCAACTCACCGATAAATAAAAAATCTTTTTTGACTTCTGGGATCCGGCTGTCGGCGGCTAAAATTCCCAAAGCAACGGCTAAATCATAAGCCGGGCCTTCTTTCTTGATGTCGGCCGGGGCTAAATTGACCGTAATCCGCTTCATCGGAAAATCCACGCCTGAATTTTTGATGGCCGAGCGGACGCGTTCCTTTGATTCTTCAATCGCTTTGTCCGGCAGACCGACAATCGTAAAAGAAGGTAGTCCTTGAGAGATGTCCACCTCTACTTCCACCGGCACGGCCTCCAGTCCCAGCACGGCCGCGGAATTAACTTTGGCTAAGGGCATTTTTATCCTCTATTTTAATCATACCATATAATCAATACATAAATTCAATGGCTCAAGGGTGTGAGCCAAACGCCCCACCCCCTGGGGCGTTTGAGACCAAATTTTGATAAGATTAAGAGAAGGTTAAATCTCACCCCCAAGCATCATATTGATAGCTCCGTTAAACAATCCCAAAAGTCCAATATGTTATGGACCGCGACATATACTTGTAATAATTAAACAAATTGAGTATAATTAAACAAATTGGAGTAAGAAATGAAACTCTTAAAAGATTTAATTCAAAATCTTAAACCTCAAAAAAAGACCCAACCTGCTAAAGACAGAATAGCAACAAAAAAAGAAGTTGAAGAAGCAACAAAAGCAGTTTGCAAACAATATGGGCCAGCATTAAAAGAATTGGCTAAATATTAAAAATGGCCGAAAATGGCTTTGTCTATTTAGAACTCAAAGAAGTGCAAGAACTATGTTTTTGGGTAGCTCAAGGGTTATTTGAAACTAAAGATAATCTAATGCCGACTTTTGTATATATCAATCAAGGAATAATGGAATCTGCTCTTGAATCAATAAAAATGCCATATTATCCCACTCTTTTTGAAAAAGCTGGCACTTTAGGATTTCAGATTATTGAAGGCCATCCTTTAATTGATGGAAATAAACGGGTTGGGATTACTACAACATTGATTTTCTTAAGAATCAATGGCTTTAATGTTCTTACTACCCAAAAAGAACTTTTAGAAGTTGCTTTAAAGCTGGCTAAAAAAGAAATGTCAAAACAGCAATTTATCGAATGGCTTAAGAAACATTCAAAAAAACGTTCTCAATAAAAGAAGGCGGAAAAAATCGGAATGGACTTTTACCACCTAAATTTAGTTATATCACAACAGTCATTATTTATTGTGTAGATAATTATGGAGGTTTTTATTACAAATATAACATAGGATGATTAAAAATACGCTTAAAAGTAAACAAAACAACACAAAAATCGCTGATGTATTTATTATCTTAAAAGAATACTATTTAATACTATAGTTATAGAGGGGGGGTATACACCCTCCAGAGAATAGGCCTATATTTACATATATCTAAATCACTAAAGACACTGATATTTAAGTATTTATAACTGTTAGTTTAATCTAAAAGTGCTTTTATTTAGAGCGCTACAAATTTTAAATTATTTACAAATCTTAGGGTATAACTTCTTTGTCTAAAATCTGGCTTGGATATTTTTATCCTTTATGTCCTTTAGTTTATCATATATGATTTATCATCTAAGAAAAAGTCCATTTGACCCACTTTGGTGATATATCACCAAAGTGGTGCACTATTAGAAACAGCTCGCCCCAACTTTCCCACAGCCAGAACAAGAACAAGCTTTTTTAGTCAAAAAAGGGGTTACTTTCAACGGCTCATATATATGAGCCGTTGAAAAAGCAGGTGATATAGCGAGTGATATGGGGTAGGTCAAACGCCCCAGGGGGTGGGGCGTTTAAAAAGAGTAAAGCGCTATGGTTTATGTTCCCATTCTGGATGCGTAGTTAAAACCGTAAAAATAGTTATGCCAAGAATCTTTTGAGGATGAATATTGATTATCAAAAACAAAATAATCAGCCAGGGTTTCGCGTAATCTTACAAGTTCTTTGAGACGCTGGTTATTTTTTGCATCAGCGATCGTTAAATCTAAAAGCTCCAGTACCCGCTCAAAGGCCAACTCAGAATCTTTTGGACTCTTCTGCTTCCAATTAAGCGCTCTGCCAACTTCAGAGCCAATATTGGCCATTTGTTCAAAAAAGGTCATTTTGTACCAACGATTGGCAGCTAATTGTTTGTGATAAATATTCATCTTGTCACGATTTTATTAACAATGGTCGTTATTTTTTTTCTTATTTTAGGATCTTCAATCCCCCTTGTCCGATTATTAGCCGAAGGTCTTAAATTTATCATCGAATCAAATTCAATGAAACTCCCACCTTTATGCTCTGGATAAAAATTAATACCCCATAAATTCTTCTGTTTTGAACCCTGTTCTAACAAAAATGCCTCTTCGTCTGCATGCAACTCTCCGTCAACGATCATTATTTCCTTTTCAATATCAATTACTGCCTTGACAAGATTACCGAACATTTTTTCAGCCATTTCTTTGAGCTCGGTTATTGCGATAGAATCTTTAATCATTTTCATAGCCTGATTATAGCATAATTGCGCCCAAACGATATTCGTCTAGGGCTTTTTTAAACGCCCCAGGGGGTGGGGCGTTTAGAAAAGGTGTTTTTATTTTAAAAATATGCTTTAATAAATGAAGGAGTAAAAAAATGCCTAATTCATCTTCAATTGCCAGTGTTTCCAGTTCAGCGACGCCTTTGCCCTTGTTGAGTAATGAACAAATAATATTTAGGGCCAGACCCCATTTTATCATTCCGTTTTCTTTTATTTTCACTATTTGGGCGGTCGGCGCTCTATTTTTGTGGCTTTTAATTAAATTTGGAACTATTAATTTTATTCCCCAGGTTTCACCCGAGTTAATAGAAATTATCTATATTTCGGCTTTTGTTTTTGTTGGTCTAATGATCTTTCTTTCATGGATCAGAACCGAATATATTTTGACGAGCAAGAGAGTGGAGTGGCGGTTCGGTATTATCGGCCAAAGCGTCTTAAGCATTGCTTTAGACCACATCGAAAATATTCTTTTGAGCATCAGTATTATTGGCCGAATTTTTAATTTCGGCAATATCAAAATTGAACCAGCCGGGTTAACTTCTTCAATTAAATTCAGCGAAGTTTCTGACCCGCAAAGACGCAAAGAGCAAATTGAGGAGGCGGCAGGTTAATCTTCTTGCAAGAGTTCTTCTATTTTTTCACGGTCAAAACCTATCACAAATTTATCGCCGATTTGAATTTGGGGTACCACCGTGTAGCCGGTTTTTTGCACTAACAAAGCGGATTCTTTTTGATTTTGCGTCAAATCAATTTCTTCAAAATCAATTGATTGATTAGCCAGATGGCTCTTTACTTCATCACAATGCGGACACCCCGCAGAGGTAAAAACTTTAACTTTTTTCATAATTTTATAATACTACAAGACGCTTTAAATCTCAAGATCTTAAAAATTTCCTAATCAATTTTTCCGCTTCGGCGATACTTGAAACCCATTTGATATTTTCATCGCGGCGAAACCAGGTCTCCTGGCGGCGAACATAGGCATGAGTGTTAGTTTTAATTTTAGCAATGGCTTCTTTTAAAAACATCCCGCCATTTAAATAATCAATAATTTCTTTGTAACCAATGGTATTTAAGGCCGGCAAATCCGGACGATATTTTTTGAGCAGACCGCGCACCTCCTCCACTAAACCATCTTTAATCATCTGGTCAATACGCGCATCAATTTTGGCATACAAAGTTTGCCGATCGGTTTTGATACCCAAAATTAGAAACTTATACTTTGGCTCCCCCTTTTTGCGCAGCCCGACAAAAGATTTTTTGGAAAGCGTCGCCACTTCCAAAGCGCGAATGACCCGGCGGCGATTTTTAAGATCAATTTTTGCGGCTGATGCCGGATCAATTTTTTTTAGTTTTTGGACAAGTAATTTGTCGGATAATTTTTCTAGGCTTTGTCTAAGTTGTAAAGAATCTTTCTGCAAATTGGGGATAATGTAATTATATAAAACCGCGTCAATATAAAGACCCGTTCCGCCGACTAAAATCGGTAGAGAACCATCTTGCAAGTATTGATTAATGAGCACATTGGCTTTTTTTTGATATTCAGCGACGGAAAAAGTTTGGGTCGGCAAGACAATATCTATGAGATCTTGCGGAAAAGTTTTGTCTTTGCCAGTACCAATATCCATCCCTTGATAAATTTGTCGGGAATCAGCCGAAATTACTTTCCCGCCAAATTTTTGAGCTAAAATTTTCGCCCAGGCGGTTTTCCCCGAACCAGTGGGGCCAACAACAGCAACAATTTTATTCATCTTCATTTCTATCCTGAGCATCGTCATGGGTATCGTCTAAGGATTGAGAATTTTTTGATTTCTTTTTAATAATTTCCTGCAACTTAAAAACCGACCGACCGGAAATTTTGTGTTTTTTCTTATGCCGATGTTCGTCGGTTTGTTCTTTTAAGTCCTCTTCAATTTTATCGTAATCGTGATTCATATTTTTGCCCTCGGGAGGATTTGTTTATCCGCCATAGCCCCGGCGTAGGCGGAAACCTGCACGGTCTTGCGGTCATCCCGCATAAGATGCTGGGGGCGAGAGTTGAACTCGCAAGCCCTTTCAGGCACTAGGTCCTAAACCTAGCGTGTTTTCCAATTTCACCACCCCAGCATCTATTGCGGGACGCGTAAACCATTCCGCCACGTGGGCATTATTCTCCCACCGTCACTAAATCTTTCAACTCTTCAAAATATTTATCACCAATGCCTTTGATATTTTTAAGCTCCTCAATATTTTTAAATCCGCCGTTTTGTTCGCGGTAGGCGATGATATCGGCAGCGCGGGCCGGACCGATGTTGGGCAGTTGATCTAATTCTTCAGCCGAGGCAGTATTGATGTTGATTTTGTCGCTTGTATTTTCTTCCACGACACTTTCGCCCGCCACTTGCGCAACCGACTGCTCGGAGAGCTGTTTTCTTAATAAATCATTTTGGATTTTGAGCTCAGCAATTTCCTGGTTTTCATTTGTTTTTCTTTGTCCGTCAATTTTTTGCCAAAAAATAACGCCCAAACCACCCAGAATACACACAACCAAAATTGTCCCGATAACCCAACGATTTTTGTAAAGAAATTCATCCATCTTACTCCAAATGTCTTTCTGTCTCAAACTCGGCTAATTTTTCTTGGAGAAGGGGATAGCTTTCCAAATCGTTTTCTATTATTTCCTGAGCGGCTTGACGTGCTTCCTTAATTAATATTGTATCCCCTAAAGAGGCCATTTTCAAGTCGGGGATTCCGGATTGACGCAGACCGACAAGCTCGCCCGGACCGCGGATTTGCAAATCCTTCTCCGCCAACTCAAAACCATTGTGACAATGAATCATTGCGCCCAAGCGTTTTTTATTATTCTCCGACCACCCGCCTGCATCGCTTTGCGAAGCACTGCGGGCAGGGCTTTCGGAAAACAAAAAGCAATATGATTGACGCTTGCCGCGGCCGACCCGGCCGCGGAATTGATGCAGCTGCGCTAAACCAAAACGCTCGGCACTTTCAATCATCATCACGGTGGCGTTGGGAATATCAATACCCACTTCTACCACCGCCGTGGAAACTAAAATATCAATTTTGCCTTGGGCAAATTTTTTCATCGTTTCTTCTTTTTCTTTGCTTTTCATTTTGCCGTGCAAAAGGCCAATTTTTAAATCCGGAAAAATCTTTTGTGATAATTTTTTATGTTCTTCGATGGCCGATTTTCGATCCATATCAAATAAATTAACCTTTAAACTATCGCTTGGCTCAATTAAAGGGCAGATGACAAAAACCTGCCGGCCGGACATAACTTCATTTTTAATAAAATCATAGGCCTTTAAGCGATTTTGAGGAGCAACAATACGCGTGATAACCTTCTGTCGGCCTGGCGGCATTTCATCGATCACCGACATATCTAAATCACCATAGAGCGCCAGGGCCAAACTACGGGGAATCGGTGTGGCCGTCATTGAAAGAAAGTGTGGAATTTTTAAATGGGCTTGTCCACCGTAGCCTTGGCGAAGGTGGGCTCGCTGTTTGACGCCAAAGCGATGTTGCTCATCAACAATAATTAAAGCCAATTTCGGAATTTGGATATTTTTTTGCAACAAGGCGTGAGTGCCAATAATTAAATTATCCTGTTCTAAATTAGCTTTTCGATTAGCCGAGGTCAAAAGCCCGGTTTTTATTTTGAAAGGTTTTAATAATTTAGCCACATTTTGAAAGTGCTGATTGGCTAAAATTTCCGTCGGCGCCAGCCAAACGGATTGATAGTTGCGACAAGCCACCACCAAGACAGCCATCGCCGCTACGACAGTTTTGCCCGAACCCACATCGCCCTCAAGCAAACGATTCATTGGTACATTACGGCCCAAATCTTTAATAATTTCCCAAGCGACTTTTCTTTGAGCGTTAGTTAATTGAAAAGGCAAATTCCTGACAAAATCCTGCAAAATATCTTTGTTAAAAAGTAAAGCGATCGCTGAACTTTTTGATAGTTCTTGTTTGGCAGTTAGCATCCGCAAAGAAATCAAAAATAATTCGTCAAAGGCCAAACGCTTTTTGGCTTTTTCCAGCTCGGAGGCGGCAGTGGGGAAGTGAATATTTTTAAGGGCATTTTTAATATCTATGAGGTTTTGATTTTTGATAATATTCGGGGGTAAAAATTCTTTGATTAAACTATCCACTTGAAATATTAAGGGCTTGATGATTTTTCTTAAATACTTGCTATTTAAACCCTCTGTTTCACTATAGACTGGCAGAGTGATTGGTTCTTTTTCATATTGGGTAACGCTTAGAGTTTTTTTCTTAGAAGAAAAATCGAAATTGACCTTGCCGGCGAAAAGCCATTCCTGGCCGGGCTTTAAAATTGTCATTAAAAACGGCTGATTAAACCAAACCGCTTTAATTTCGCCTGAATCATCTTCTAATATCGTTTCTATCAATGTCATCCAGCGCCGTTTAGTATAAGTTTTTTTGACTGATTTAATCTCCGCTTTGATGATTGCCTCACAACCAATTCTTAAATTTCTAATTAACACTGGATGAGAAAAATCGTCGTAGCGCCAAGGATAATAAAAAAGAAGGTCGCGGACATTATTTATCCCCAACCTCTTTAACTTTTCGGCCATCTTCGGTCCCACGCCGGTAAGATATTGGATGGAAGTTTCAAGTTTGAGCATTTTGAAAATTGATTTTTGATCTTTCTAAATCGTCATTTAAGCACTCAAAAATAAAATTAGTATCATAATTGGCATTTTTAAATACAATTGATATTTCCAAAAGGCGACTATCAATTAAAGCCATCAATAAATATAATATTTTTTCATCAAAATCTCCGTAAGTACTTAGGAAAGTTTGTTCTAATTTTTCAAAAAGCGGTTGATCTTTCCCTAACATTAATCTCAGGTGGGCCAGAAAAGAAGCTAAATCAATTTCTTTATAAAAAATTGAGGTATTACCAAAATCTATCAAGTAAATTTTATCTTTTTTGATTATAAGATTATTTGGATTAAAATCACCATGACAAAAATTTTTCTTGTTTCTCGGCAAAGAAGATTGTATCTTTTTAACAACTAAATTTAAGTTTTTAATTTTAGGAAATTTTTTAGAAATCTCTTGGAATTGAAAATTTTCGAATAAAGACTGTGGATTAAAAAGCTCAAAAGATGGTGGTTTGAGTGAATGAATCTTTTGTGCTAGAAAAGCACAATTTTTTATATGTTGCTCAAGTTCAGCAGATTCTTGCTTAAGAACATCGGCAAATTTTTGTCCTATTATATTTTCATAAAATAAAATTCTTTCTTTTCTCAAGTAAGCGAATGGTTGTGGAACCAAAAAGGGCGCTTTGTTAAAACCATTTTTATAAAGATAGAGCATAACATTGTAATCATGCTCTTTTAAAAGAAAAGTTGAGGTTGAAACTCTTATAAGACATTCTTTGTTGTCAATAATAAGGTTATAAAGTATATTAAGAGATCCCTCTTCATTATAAGTTTTATCTCTTTCAATTTTATTTATCTTAACTAGACAATTATCTCCAAAAATTTTATCGGAATTTTCATTTAAAAAATCTTCTGCTTTGATTCGATCTAAAAGGAATAAATAATTCATTTTTCCTCACTATAGCGGTCATCTTTATACAGCTCACGCCATTGCTCGGAATTTAACAATCTGTCGGCAAAATAAGGTAAGGCATAGTTTTTTGCATCGTCAATATCAAAAGATGGAATATTATTTTTAATCCTTGCTTTCATAAAATATTCGTGTAGCAATGCAAATTTTGTAGCACTTGTACTTTCATGACTATTTCTGTAGTTTACTAAAATTTCTTGAGTATAGCAAAATTTACATTTGGAATTTAAAAAGCGTAGATAAAGATCAAAATCTTCACAAACAACAAAATTTGGGTCAAATCTGCCTAATTTTAAAAATTTATCACGACGGAAAGCACTACTAGCATTAGTCAAAAAATTAAACATTGGTAAAAGTTTTTCATGAAAAGGTTGCAATAATCTTATCTTTCCTTTTTGGCCCGGAACAAAATCTCTTATACCACCATAAAAAACATCACAATAATTTTTCGTCATAAACTCATAGGTAACGCGTGCACGTAAAGGTTCGTTAACATCGTCTCCATCAGCTATTATCATAATATTACTTTTGGCCATATCGATAGCCAAATTTCTACCATGGGATATTCCCGTTTGATCTTCCGGTAACTCAAAATAATGAAATCTTTTTTCTTGAAATTTTTCGACGGTTTCTTTGATTGGTTCAGTACTATGGTCGTCTACGATAATCGCTTCCCATTCTTGAATATCTTGCCTAATTAAACTTTGGAGCATCTCGTCAAGTTCTTCAGCTCTATTTTTAACAGCGGCGATAAAACTGACCCTTGATTCCATTTTTTACCTCTTTCATTTCATTTTATTATTTTTAGTCTTCCAATCGTCAATAACTTTCTGATAAACTTTTTCATAATTTTCAACCATTTTGTTAATGGAAAAATTTTCTTCAACATGCTTACGGCAATTTATTCTTATCCGCCTATAATGACTATCGCTCATTGAGTATATTTTTCTCACTGCTTTAATCATTGAAGATACTTTATCTTTGGGACAAATAAAACCTGTTTTTTCCTGAACAATCAATTCTGGCACAGCTCCTCTCCGAAAAGCAATGACCGGTGTGCCGCAAGCCATCGCCTCAATCATAACAAATCCGAACGGCTCTTCCCATCTTACTGGGAACAAAACAGCTTTACTTCTTTTATAAAATCTTTTTAACTTTAAACCAGAAAGTTCACCAACATATCTAATTCTTTTATTTAATCTCGGTTGAATCTCTTCTTTAAAATATTTTTCATTATAAATTGGTCCAGCAATCTTAAGAGAAACCTCAGCTTTTTCAGCCACTTCGATTGCCGCACCCAAGCCCTTATAAGGATCGATTCGGCCTATCCAAGAAAGATGTTCTCTATAATCTTCTGAAAAGCTAAATTTTTTTAAATCAACCCCATTATAAACTACGTCAAATATTTTTATTTTCTTAGCTAATTTTTTTTGCTTTTGAGATATTGCTATATAATAATTGTCTAGCTCTTGACCTACTATTTTATTTAGATTTACCAAATACTGCGGAGGAAGATGGAGAGTAGACATTAATGGTAAACTTACTAAAAATTTATGAAGCCCGAGGATTTCAAAATTATCCGAATTATCGTGGACTATATCAAAATCTTTTGCATGATTTCTCAAATAATACAAGGTTTTTAGGTAGCCTATTGCTTCTCTTTCGCCATACGATCTGCCTGATTCGCAATTTAAAACTTTCTTAGGATCTTTTGAAGCTTTCCAAAAGCTTTTTTTAATTACAGGAATAATTTTCACCCCCTCTATTCTGGAATCACCTGAAGCAAATAGGGTCACGGTATGTCCTTTTTTTGCAAGTAAATAGCTTAAATAATAAATAAATCTTTCTTGCCCCATTGCTGAAGTAACCTGAATGGACGCAAACAACTTACCAATAATAGCAATTTTCATTATTTTCCTTCCTTTAATCTTTATTTTCTATTTACCAATATTGTGTTGCATAATTAAATCAATAAACTTTTAATAATTAATCTTCCCAAACACCCGTTTCGTCAATAGCATCTTTTAATGACTTTACAAATGCTTGGCCTGCTTCTTGCCAAAGAGCTTGTTTTGCTTGGGGTACATCAGTTTTGTCTTTCATATATAAAAGGCCTGTCGAATAATTATAAAAAATCATTTCATGTCGAAGAAGCTCTTTAAAATTCGGTATATCACTATTCATTTCTAATACTTTTTTGATCATTTCATTCTGTAATTCTGGCCAACGCCAATGGGCACCAATAATGTGATTATAGGCAGAAGCGGCATGACTAATTTTTAATCTTTCCCAATCTATAAGGTAAAGATCGCTATTTGATCTAACGAGGTTTTGAGGGATAATATCTTGGTTAGATAGTACATTCATTGAGCTTCTGATTAATTCTTCATTGTCTGTTAAAAGTTGTTCCATCTTGTCGGTATATTCTTGACCAAGATTTTCGATAAATTTTTCTTTAAATTGTTCAAATCTTGATTTATGCGCTTCAAAAGTGGAATTAGGCTCATCCTTATTTAATGCCATATTAGGTGATAGTGATTTTACTTTTTCAAGTGATAAAAAATCCTGAAAAAAACGGATAAACCTTGTTAAATCATCAAATTCAGCTGAACTAAGCGGTTTTTCTGCTTCCATAATACTGCCAAGCTGTTCTCCTTCAGCAAATTTTGTTACCACATAGGATCCCTCGTCATTATGGCCACTTTCGTATAACTCGGGAATTTTAATATGTTCAATTCCGGCTGGCATATTTTCTTCAATTTCTGGTAATAAATCTTCATAAAAACATTTCTCGTTATGGCCCGTCTTTCTTTGATCAGGAGAAACTTCTAATTTTATCTTAAATAATACTGTTTCGCGGTCTGGATGGGCTCCTTCAAAGACCAAATAACCGTCAGGAATTTTTTTATGTAATTTTTCTAAAAAAATACGTTCAAGTTCTTTTTCTTCAATTGGGTCGCTATGAGCTAATTCGAAATTACCTCGACCAAAAAGAGAACGCACGGCATAGATCTTATTTTCTTGCATTATTTGATAAATTCGATGAAGCATTTCCTGATGAGGTAATGGTTGTTCTTCTTTAATATTAATTGTTGGGCCAAATTCACTCATTTTACTTTCTTATTCTGTCTTTAAATTTTTGCTTAAACAATTTTTTCCTCCTTACTTAGTATAACCCGTGGGGTGCTTTTTCCGCCAATTCCAGTCAGTGCGAATAATTGAATCCAAATCCGAATATTGCGGATTCCAGAGTAAAATTTCTTTGGCTTTTTTGGCGCTGGCAACAGAAACGGCAATATCACCCGGTCGTTTATCTTTTACTTCAACTGGAATTTCTTTTCCAATAACGATACTGGCTTTATCCACTACTTCTTTGACAGAAAAACCTTGCTCGGAACCCAAATTAAAAATATTCCCAGAATATCTCTCTAAATTTTCTAAAGCTAAAATATGAGCTTGGGCGATATCTTCCACATGAATAAAATCCCGAATAGCGGTGCCATCTGGAGTATCGTAGTCACTACCAAAAATCTCAAAAATTTCTTTCTGGCCTAAAGCAACTTTAAAAATATTTTCTATTAAATCCTGACTTTGAAGATGCGATTTACCCAAAAGTCCTGCCGGTTCCGAACCGCCAACATTAAAATAACGAAAGGTTATATATTTTAAATTTTCTACTTTGGCCAAATATTTTTCAAAATCCAGTTTGGTCTGACCATAGGGGTTGGTGGGGCGAGTAGGATGGTTCTCATCAATCGGCGTATACTCTGGATCGCCGTAGACAGCAGCGGTGGAAGAAAAAACTAATTTATTCACCCCAGCTAGAGTCATTGCCTCTACTAAATTAATACTGTTAATATAATTTTCTTGATGATAAAGCTCGGGTTTTTGAACGGATTCAGCGGCATCAATTTTAGCCGCCAAATGGATGACCGCATCGATTTGATTTTTTTGAAAAATTTCTTTTAATAATTCTTTGTTACTCAAGTCACCCCTGATAAATTCAAATTCGCCAGCGGACGAACCAAATTTCTTTTTAATAATCTCAATTGGCTCAATAAAACCACTAGATAAATTATCCAAACCGATTATATCAAAATCTTGCTTTAACAAATTCTTAATTGTGTGCGAGCCAATATAGCCAGCTCCGCCAGTAACAAGAATTTTCATTTCCCCTCATTTTTTTTAAAACGATCGTCTTGCCAAAGTAAACGGCCCTTTTCAGAAAGAATATTTTTGGCAATTTCCGGTAGAGCATATTTTTCCACATCCTCAATATTAAAAGGAGGAATATGATTTTTTATTCTTGTTTTTTGGATATATTCATGCATTTGGCCAAAATTTTTAGTGCTTGTGCTTTCAGGACCTCGACGATAATTCACTAAAATCTCTTTTGTGTAACAAAATTTTGCTCCGGCATTCGACATTCTAAGCCATAAATCATAGTCCTCGGACAATTTAAACTCAGGATCAAAGCCACCAATTTCTAAAAATTTACCTTTTTTAAAGGCAGTCCCTGGATTAGTTACAAAGTTGAATATTTTAAACAGTTCAGCATTAAATGGTTGAAAAGTAGTTGTCCATTTTTTATTTTCTTCAGCAATAAAATATTCTAAATTACAATAAAAAACATCGCAATTATTTTTTGTCATAATTTCATAAGTTGTACGCGCGCGATGAGACCTACTAATGTCATCGCCATCGGCAGTGAGCATAATTTCTGCCTGGGCCATAGAAACAGCTAAGTTTCTGCCATAGCAAATTCCTTTTTCCTCCTTGGGCAACCTATAATAATGTAGGCGCTCATCATTAAACTCTTTGACTACTTTTTCAATCGGCTCATAACTATGATCATCAACAATAATTGCCTCCCATTCTGGCATATCTTGTTGAATTAAAGATTGGAGCATCTCTTTTAATTCCGGGGCGCGGTTTTTGACGCCGGTAATAAAACTAACTTTTGGTTTCACTTTTTTCTTTTTCTCCAATCATCTATTACTTTTTGATAAACTTTTTCATAATTATCAACCATTTTTTCAACTGTGAAATTGTCTTCGATGTGGCGGCGGCAATTCTTGCGGATTTTACAATATTCTTCTTTTGGCATTTCGTAAATTTTCTTAACCGCTTTGACCATACAATCAATATCACCTGGCGGACAAATAAAACCAGTGGCACCATCTTTGATAACCTCTGGTACTGCGCCCCGATTAAAAGCCACAACTGGTGTACCGCAAGCCATCGCCTCAATCATGACTAGGCCAAAAGCTTCTTCCCAATTTATTGGAAAAATCAATACTTTTGAATGCCTTAACAATTTCACCTTTTGATCAAAATCTCTTTCACCCAACCATATAATATTTTCGTCATTAAGACTTGGTTTTATTTTCTCCTTATAAAATTTTTTGGATAAATCATCTTGATCCTGCCGAGCACCAATAATCAACTTTTTATTTATTTGTTTGGCAACATCTATAGCTACGTCCATACCTTTTGAAGGATTTGTTCTTCCTAAAAAACATAAATTATCTTCAGGTTTTAAATTAAAGCTGAATCTACTCAATTCAAGCCCATGATAAATAGTAGCAATATAGTTTAAATCTGATAATTGCTCCCTTTGCTTGTTAGAAATACTTACAAAATAAGCATTTTTATAATAATAAAAAACTTTTTTATAATGCGAATTTGTGTATATACCCTGCAAATTTACAACCACGGGATAATTTAAAAGTTCTAAAAAAGGCAAAATATGAAAACTAATATGAGAAGATAAAACATCGAATTCATTTCGATGTTTAAGAAGCTCTTGGATCGTTACTTGCTCATAAATTTTTACGTCTGGAACTGTTGGATCATCTATATCAGGAGTATCTTTAACAATAATTTTACTACAAGACACATCGGAATCACCTGTAACAAAAGCGGTTACATTGTGTCCTCTCTTATCGAGTCCTTTTATCAATTCATCAACTACAGTTTGAATTGGTCCATATTTTTCTGGTGGCGTTCTATAATGTGGATAGGCCAATACGCCAATTTTCATTTACCCTCCAAAATTTTTTTGTAGATTTTTTCATAGTTGACAGCCATAATTTCAGCGGTAAAATTTTCCTCAATCCAGCGACGACAATCAAGACGATTAATTTTACCGATATTTTTAACCGCATCGACTGCTGATTCAATATCGTTTTCATTAATAATATAACCTGTCTTGCCATCCTTGACGATTTCTGGCAAAGAGCTACGGCGATTAGCAATTACAGGCGTCCCGCAAGCCATCGCCTCAAGCGGTCCCAAAGGACACCCCTCGTCCCAATGACTTAGGAAAAAATAACCTCGAGCATTTTTATAAAGCTCAACTTTTTCTTTAAAACCAATTGGCCCTACTGCATCAATTGGACCGATAAATTTAATATTTTCAGAAAGTTGTGGTTTTATTTCTTCTTCAAAAAAATCTTTATTTTCAACATTACCAGCGATATAAAGTTTGACTTTAGCTTGTTGGCAAACTTTAATTGCATCCAAAATTCCTTTGGGTTCAATGTCTTGATCTTTTTCGTCTTTAAATCTTTTTATTCGACCGAAAAATAGAAAATAATCTTTGGGCTTATCATTAAAAACAAAATCCTCAACCGATATACCATTATAAACCCTATCAATAAAATTTATACCTCGACCAACTTTTCGTTGATAATCGGAAATAGCGACAAAATAAGTGTGGGGAAATTTTTTAAAAATATTGATCAATTCCGGCCATAAATATAAATGAGGAGTCGTAACAATTGAAGTTTTAATTTCTCGACTAATCAAAAGGGGCAAAAATTCCGGATAAACATGATTATGAATAATGTCATAGTTTTCAACATCGTTTTTGATTTTTTCGACCAACTCTGCCAAAGCGATAGTATGCTGATAAAAAGAATTCTCCGCCTGTGGCGTATTATAAACTGATTGCGGAATTACTGAGACTAATTTACATGGAACCTTGGCATCTCCTGCTGCATACACAGTCACCTCGTGCCCTTTTTTGATTAAATGACTTGCCAAATCATAAACAATCCTCGGTCGACTCCCTCGAGTATCGGGATGAGGTGGTCTCGTTAGGGGTGCGAGTAAAGCGATTTTCATTTTTACTCCAGCCAGTTAAATAATGTTTCTAATTCTTCCTCTTCTCTTTTCTTAATAATATGTTTTAGTGAACGTTCAAGGGAGTCATGAATAGCGGCGGCGGCTTTCTCCCAAGTGTATTTTTCTTCAATTAATTTACGGCAACGTTCACCTATGGCTAACTTTAATTTTTCATTAGATAAAATCTTATTGACTTTCTCCGCAATATCTTCGGGAGAACGAGGTCTCACCAAAAAACCAGTTTTTCCTTCTTTAACAATATTGGGAATTCCGCCAATATTTGATGCCACCACTGGGGTACTGCAGGCCATTGCTTCCAAAATTACTAATCCCAGGGCTTCTTTGACTGTCGAGGGAACGACTATAACATCAGCTTTGCGATAAAATTCGCGCAACTCCTCAATATCCTCCTTATCAAAATATCCCATAAAATGAACATTTTGGAGTTGCAAATCTTTAGTTAATTTCTCCAGTTCCTTTTTAAAATCTCCGCCTCCTAAAATATAAATCTCAGCAGGAATTTTTTTGGCGGCTTTAACTAAATATTCAACCCCTTTCTCCTTATCAAGACGCCCGACATAAAGGACTAATTTACTCTTGTCTAGATGATATTTTTTATTAATCATTCTAATTTTTTTATCTTTCGGATATAAATTTAAATCAACTCCCGGAAAGATTGTTCTGACTCTACGACGGAAAGTTTTTCCGAAAATAGTTAAAAATCTATTTTTAGTATCAAAACTATTAGGAAAAATTTTACTGACGCGAGTAAGAGATTCTTTGGTGAGCACTTTTAATCTCTTATCAATTAAGGCGGTGTTTAAATCCGGGCCATGAACGCTCACCACAAAGGGAATATTAAAAATCGATTTGATATAGTCTGCCACCCAAACCAAAAAAGAAGCATGCTGAACATGGATAACTTCAGGTTGGAACTCCTCCACTGCTTTCAAAGATGCTTGCAGATAAGGCAAGATATACCGTGTTAATTCTACATTTGTCATCTCAGAATATTTTTTGGCCTTAGGAAATTCAGGATGATTTTGAAAAACACCAGGAAAAGGCGTTTTAACAAAATAAATTTTCAACTTATCAAATTCACGCTTTTCTGGACAAACAATGGCCACTTCGTCTCTTTTGGCGAATTCTTCGGCTAACTTTCTGACATAAGTTCCGCTACCCGAACCCCATAAAGGCGCTCGATGTAAAATTAATATTTTCATTTATCACCTTCTAAACTAGCCCACTCCTCTGGTGGCATTTCTCTCGGCATCGACCTAACAATTTCTCTGATTTGATTTAAATCCTCAATTGCATCGAGGCCACCTACAATTCCTTGTGCTTTCAGAATTTCGTCAACTGTTTGCTGAACCTTTTCGACTTCTAACATCTTTTTTAATCTTGCGGGATTTTCGACTGCCATCGCTTGGGGTAACCAATAAAGCGGAATTTCATCTAAACCTCTCGTCCAGCGAACCTCTCCTTTTAGTTTATCTTGATATTGTGGCGAAGAAAAAAAACGATCTAATACTTTTCTATATTTTTCAGATCTTCTATCCAAGATGGGTTCGGCGGCTTGACCTTGAGTCTCTCCTGAAAATGACTTGGCTAAAATTTTTGCCCGATTAACATGATATTGGTTGGAAAGAACAGCCGTACTCTGATATTCTTGTGGCGCTTGATCAATAATATTCATCACATTGGCAAAGTTTTCAATTGTATTGGTGCTACGATCTTCAATCAGTATATCTTGTTGGGGAACTTTGATTTTTTTTACTAACATATTTCTCATTACTTCTGCTTCTGATGGTAGATCGGGACCTCCAGTTTTGCCCCCGGTCAAAATTAACTTTCGCGTTAATCCTTCTAAATACGCTTCCCCTGCGGCGATTGTCCTCATCTTTGCTTCCATGTTCATTTGCCAACCAGTGCTTTTTTTAAATTTTTCAGGTTTTTGCTCATACAAGGGTTTTTTAACCGGCCCACAACCTAAAACAATGATCGCATCAAAAGGAACGATTTTTTCTTTTTCAGAACTTTCGTCTGATTCCTGATTTGTAAATTCTCGAGCTGCTCGTTCCTCTTCTTCTGAACGATATCCTGTCTCACCTTCTTCCATTTTATCCTTTCCTCAAAAACCCGGCCGCCAGTTCGGGGGAGACGACATCAATGACAATGCCGGAGCCCAATTCATAACCACCGAACTTGGAAACGCGCGGGGCAATTTCCAAATGCCAATGATAGAAATCGCCGATATGATCTTTATGACTTGGTCCCGTATGGAGCCACCAGTTAAAAGGCGGGAAGTGCAAGGTCTTATTTAATTTCCCTAAAACTTCATCAACGATTTGGGCTAAATTTTTCAGTTCCAACTGAGAAATTTCTTCAAAATGACCGGAGTGTCTTTTCGGTAAAACCCACATTTCAAAAGGAAAACGGCTGGCAAAAAAAGTAAAAACCAAAAAATCATTGTTCTCTGCTACAATACGAATATCTTGCCTTTTCTCTTCTTCCAGGATAGCACAAAAAACACACTTTTTCTTTTCTTCATAAAACTTCAGCGAACCTGCTAACTCCCTTTCAATATAATTAGGAATAACAGAAGAAACAAAAAGCTGTGAATGGGGATGCTCAATGGAAGCGGCCGCCTCCGGTCCCAAATTATGAATCGGCATAATGTATTCCACAGTTGGCTCTTTTCGCCAAAATTTATAGCGATTTAAATAAACCCCAAATAATTCCTCTAAAAGTTCCTGACCGCCTTCGTAGATTTCTTTTTCATGGTCTTTGACAATAATAACTTCGTGGCCGCCTAAAGATTTGGTGGAAAAATAAAGCTCGCCGCCCTCGGAAATGACTTCTTCGTCATTGACAAAAGCCGGATATTTATTAGGGATAGTATAAATATTTTTTGTTTCTGCTTCTTTAATTGAAAATTGATAAGACGAATTGGGATTTATTAAACAAAAAGGACATTTTCCGTCAATGTGGCGTTTTGGCGCCGCGGCCATCACAAAATCTTCTGGCCGTTTGGCTCGTTCCGGCGCAATCACCACCCAATCGCCGGTCACAATATTCTGTCTTAACTTAGGCATTGCTCCTCCATTACGAAAGTTACAAATTTATTTTACAAAAATACAAAACTCTCATTTTATTTTTTTGTATTTTCGTATCCCTTTTTGTAATTTTTGTAATTTATATTTATTTAATTCCTTCTTCCACATATTTATAAATGCGGGGCATTTTCAACGTAGTTATGATAATGGGCCATGGCGACGGCCAGGGCATCGGCCGCGTCATCAAAACCATCTTTTTTGCCCGAACCGAGATTCCGATTGGGATTCAGCGCTTTTTTCACCTCTTCCACGACTTCCTTTTTTTCGCTTCGACCATAACCGGTAACCGCCAGTTTTACCTGCATCGGGGTGTATTCAAAGGTTTGAAGAGCCAATCCTTTTTGGGCACAAGCTAATAATATCACGCCGCGTGCTTCAGCAATTTTCATCACGGTTTTTTGATTATGAAACATAAACAGTAACTCAATCGAAACTTGATTGGGCCGGTATTCTTCTATTAATCCCATTATATCATTAAAAACCCGATTCAAGCGCTCACAGTCACGCAAGAGTTTGTCCGTTTCAATACAACCGTGGGCTACCCAGGAAATTTGGCCCGTTTTTTCACTCACATCAATCACGCCATAACCACAACGGGCTGTTCCCGGATCAATACCTAGAATCCGTAAAGTATTGGTAGATGTCATGATAAAAACTCCTTGGGCAGGTCAAAGTTGGAATAAACCGCTACTACCTCTTCTAAATCTTCAAGGGAAGACATCAGTTTTAATATCTTTTCTGCTAAAACTTTGTTAGTAATATTAACGAAATTATTAGGTTCCCATGTTAAAGTAGCTTCCCGAATGGCAGTGCCTTGCCCCTCAAGCATTTTTTTGACTTTCTCTAGTTCGGCCGGCCTGGTATAGCAAACGACCAACTCGCCCTCTTCTTCAAAATCTTGGGCGCCCGCATCAATGATATTTAATTCAATCTCTTCGGCTGATTTTCCAGCAGGATCAATCACCAACTTTCCCATTCTTTGAAATTGATAGGTAACTGCACCTGAACTGGCTAACTTTCCTCCATATTGACTCAAGGTATTCTTGATAGTGGCGCTGGCGTGGTTTTTATTGTCAGTGGCAACTTCAATGATAATACCAATGCCAGATGGACCGATTCCTTCGTATATAACTTCTTCAATTTGCGCTCCGCCCAGTTCGCCAGCCCCTCTTTTAACCGCTCTTTCAATATTTTCTTTAGGCATGTTAGCCGTTCGGGCTTTCTCAATAGCCATACGCAAAGTAAAGTTGGCCGTCGGGTTTCCGCCACCGCGCTTAGCCGCCAAAGTGATAGCATTGCCGAGACGACTAAAAATAGTCCCGCGTTTAATATCAGCCACTCCCTTCTGACGTTTAATTTGTGACCACTTCGAATGTCCCGACATAACTCTCCTGAATTCAATATACCATATCATCTATTTTTAGAACAGGGATATCGAATAGTTTTTTCCATCAGAATAAATACCAATCGTCCCATTTTGGTCAGTGCGGTAAATTTGAACGGCATATTGTTTTAACAAATTGATTGTGCTGGTAGCCGGATGACCAAATTGATTGTCTTCACCCACCGAGATAACCGCCACCGCCGGCCGTACCACTTTCAAAAAACCCTCATCTAAACCATTGACGCTACCATGATGCGGCACCTTAAGAATTGTTGCATAAATATTTTCATTGGAAATCTGATTTTGAACAATTTTTTCCGCATCACCAGTAAATAAAACGGAAAACTGCCCATATTCTAGCCGGTTGACAATAGAGGCATTATTAAGATTATCAACTGATTTATCTTTTTCCGACGATAGGGGATAGAGGATATAAATTTTTACTAAGCCAAATTGTTTGACTTCGTTTTCCTGAACAAATTTATCCGGAATTTGCTTTTCCGCAATTAATTTTTTCCATTGACCGTAGCCAGCGCTAGGGTACTCTACTCCCGTCTCCCAAATCTCCTCCACTTTATATCGCTTTAAAACCTCAATTAAACCGCTTAAATGATCACTATGAGGATGAGTTAAAATAACTAAATTTATTTCTCTATCGGTTAGATCCATTACTTTTCCCAGTTCATCTAAAACAACACTGCCCGGACCGCCATCAATTAACACATCCTCCCCATTAGGCATTTTAATATAGCTGGCATCACCTTGCCCTACATTTAAAAAATAAACTTTAAGGTCGCCCCGGGCTTGGGGTCTGCTAAAAACACTGACTCCAATGACGACCGCTACCACAATTAAAAGGCCAAAAATAAATTGGTACTTAGAACGAAGATTTTTCATTCGCTCTCCTTGATTTATAAATAGCTAAACCCAATAAAACATAAAAGATTGGCAACCACCACCACGATTGAAGTTTCACCTCTAAGGACGCCCAAGGAAATTTTGAAAAGAATTCTACTACTATTATTATATACTTCAAAAAGAGCCAAGCACTCCAAGAGACAATCCCGGCAAAACCGGCTGATAGAAAACCCGCCATCCCCACTAAGAAAACCCCGAACATAGCTGTAGGGATAAGCCACAAAACTAAAATATTGGTAAGAGGCGAAATAATGCTGGCTCGACCAAAAACTACAATTAAAATCGGTAGCACAGCGATTTGGGCGCCAAGGGTCTCTGATAAAGATGTTCTAACTAAATCCGGTAAAATGTTAATAAATTTTAAGTTGGTCAAAATCGGAGACAAATAAACTAATCCAGCAAAAGCCAAAAATGAAAGTTCAAAACCAACATCAAATTTGAGCATATACGGATTCAAAAGAAGCATAAGGGAAGCGACCAACAAAATTAAAATGAGCTGATTAATTCGTCTTCCTTCAAATTTTCCCCAAGAGACCAAACCAGCTAAAATACCCGCTCTTACCACCGAAGCCGGCGCGCCAGTCATAATTACGAAAATTAAAATTACTAAAATCGTGCCATAAAAACCAATCCGGCGAGAAAAAAGACCCAACACCAGTCCAATATAGAAAATAATAATCGTCACATTATAGCCGGAGACAGCAATAATATGAGTCGTACCAGTACGATTAAAATCACTCATTAAAGAATCGGGGATATTGCGCCTGCTGCCCAAAAGAAGACCAGCGGCAAAAGAAGCGTAGGGTTCTTTGAGGGCAAGGTTTAGATTTTCTTCGAAGCGGTCACGTAGCTGATAGATGATTCTAATAACTTTATTGCCACCCTGACCGACTTTTTCAATTTTACCGTAATAAAGAGCAGCTTGAATTTTACGATGGAAGAGATAAGAAGGAGGTTCCTTTAAGATCCCTTTAACTTTTAATTTATCGCCATAGTGGTATTCAGGATAACGGGGAGCAGTAAGCTGAATTTTTCCCTTCCCTAAAGAGAGAACATATTGGATGTTGTCGGCGGAAATTTCCGGATGACCGACTATCTCGCCAGTTAAAATAATTTCCTTGCCTAAAGGTAAAATAATACTACGATTGGCTAAATCCTGCCAATTGAAATAACCCAATCCTAAGAAAAAACCAAAAAACGCCAAGAACGCCAAACGCCAATAATTCCGGCTCCAAAAAAGAATTATTCCCGTTAAAACCCCGAGTAAGATTCCCGCCAGCCAGCCATAATCAACCCGAATAATATCGCCTAAAAATATTCCGGTTAAAAAAGCAAAAAGGATGGCGATTAAAAATTTGGAGCGTCCCAAGATGTTTTTTAGCTCTGGGGTTGATTTGGGCATCAATTTATTATATAATTTAATTTGAATGAAAACACCATCAAAAAATCTCCAAAAAATTAAAGAATTGGAAAAGGGGTGGAAACAAACCCAGGCCGATTTTGAAAATTACCGCAAACGGGCAGAGGCGCAAACATTTGAACTAGTTCAAATGTCCAACGCTGATTTTATGACTAAAATCACGCCGGTTTTGGATAATTTCCGCCGGGCATTTGCCTTTAGACATGCACATGCGCCAGAAAATGACAAGTGGATTTCGGGTGTCAAGCAAATCGAAAAACAATTGGAAGATATTTTAATTTCAGAGGGCTTGGAAAAAATTACAGCCGGCCCAAAAACCAAGTTCGATCCGGCAATACACGAAGCAATCTCTTGCGAAGAAAATGATAAAATCCCCACGGACCACATTATCGCCGAAGTTGAATCAGGTTGGATTTTTAATAATAAGGTTCTCAAACCAGCAAAAGTGAGGGTTTCAAAGGGGAAAAAATCTTAACCGGTTTTACCCATTTCTGGTATGAAACATATGGTTAATACTTGACAATATGTAAAGCATGCTTTACAATTATAGATGGATAAAATGATTCACTTATGGAGGTAAAATGTCAAAAATTATTGGTATTGATTTAGGAACAACTAACTCTGTGGTAGCGGTCATTGAGGCCGGTCAACCTAAAGTCATCCCCACGGCGGAAGGGGCTAATCTTTGCCCTTCAATCGTAGCTGTTTCTAAAAATAATGAAAGGTTAGTGGGACAGTTGGCCAAACGTCAAGCTATCACTAATCCGGAAAATACGATTTTTTCCGTCAAACGCTTAATCGGCCGACGTTGGGAAGAAGATGAAATTCAAAAAGATCTCAAACTTTTATCCTATAAAATGGTCAAGGCGGGCGATGGCGTCAAGGTCGTGATGGGTGGTAAAGAATGGTCTCCGCAAGAAATTTCTGCTTTTATTTTGCAAAAATTAAAGGCCGATGCCGAAAATTATTTGGGTGAAAAAGTCAGTGACGCCGTCATTACGGTGCCGGCCTATTTTAATGATTCTCAACGTCAGGCCACTAAAGATGCCGGCGAAATTGCCGGACTGGTAGTTAAAAGAATTATTAATGAACCGACTGCTTCAGCTTTGACTTATGGCTTAGATAAACAAAAAGAGGGACACGTGGCCATTTATGACTTTGGCGGCGGCACTTTTGATATTACCATTTTGGATATCGGCGAAGGCGTTTTTGAAGTCAAATCCACCGGCGGCGATACTCACTTGGGCGGTGATGACCTAGACCAAAGAATTATGGATTTCATCGCTGAAGAATTTAAAAAATCTGAAGGGGTTGATGTTAAAAAAGATCCGATGGCCCTGCAAAGAGTCAAAGAGGCCGCTGAGAAAGCCAAATGTGAACTTTCCAGCACCAATGAGGCCGAAATCAATTTGCCTTTTATTACCGCTGATACAACCGGACCAAAACATTTGGTAATGAAATTAACGCGAGCCAAACTGGAACAATTAACCGGTGATTTAATCGAAAAAACTGTGTCCACCTGCAAGAAAGTTTTAGCCGAAGCTAAGTTAGAAGCCAAAGATATTAGCGAAGTCATCTTGGTCGGCGGTCAAACCCGCATGCCTTTAATCCAGGAAACGGTCAAAAAAATCTTTGGCAAAAGTCCTTCCAAAAGCGTTAACCCCGATGAAGTCGTGGCCTTAGGCGCGGCCATCCAAGCCGGAGTTTTAGGCGGAGAGGTTAAAGACCTTTTACTTTTGGATGTAACGCCTCTCACTTTAGGGTTGGAAACTTTAGGCAGCGTGATGACGCCATTAATTGAAAAAAACAGCACCATTCCTACGGCTAAAAGCCAGATTTTTTCCACGGCGGCTGACAATCAAACTTCGGTGGAAATTCATATTTTGCAAGGTGAAAGACCAATGGCGGCGGATAATCGAACGCTCGGCCGATTTATGCTGGACGGGATTCCGCCGGCGCCGCGCGGTCTGCCTCAAGTTGAAGTCACTTTTGATATTGATGCCAACGGCATTTTAAATGTTAAAGCCCTTGATAAAGCTACTTCTCACGAGCAAAAAATTACCATTACTTCTTCCTCTGGTCTTTCCAAAGAAGAAATTGAGAAAATGAAAACCGAAGCTTCAGCCCACGCCGAGGAAGATAAAAAGCACAAAGATTTAATTGAGGCCAAAAATTTAGCTGAAAATCTCATCTACACCTCAGAAAAAGCCCTCAAGGATGCTGGTGACAAAGTGCCAGAGGCCGATAGAAAAGAAATTGAGGCAAAAATCGCGGAGCTCAAAGAAGCGGCTAAAAGCGACGATACGGAAAAAATTAAAACTGCGACTGAAGCCCTAAGTACGGCCATCCAAAAAATCGGTCAGGCGATGTATGGTAATCAGAAATCAGATGTCGGAAATCAGAAGGTAAACGAGCAGAAGTCAGACGAAAAGCCCGAAGAGAAAAAAGAATAATCTCGTTAATTCCAAATTACTAATGACAAATTTCTAATGAAATGTCCAATGATTAAATGTCAAGTGAGGCATTGATTAATTGGGCATTTTGTTAGATATTAGGATTTAGACATTAGACATTATTATGAAAGATTATTATAAAATTTTAGGGGTCTCCAAAACCGCCAGCCCTGATGAAATAAAACGGGCTTATCGCAAATTAGCTCTCGAAAATCACCCAGATAAAAACCAAAGTTCTCAAGCTCATGAAAAATTTAAAGAAATTAACGAGGCCTATCAGGTTCTTTCAGACCCGCGAAAAAGAAGTCACTATGATCAATTTGGCACAGCCGAGGATTTCGGCGGATATTCTTCCGATGGTGGGGGCTTCGATTTTCGCGATTTTGGCGGCGGATTTTCTGGTTTTCGCGGCTTCGGGGGAGGAGGCGGATTAGGCGATATCTTTGAGGATTTTTTTGGCGGTGTTTTTTCTCAAGTCCAAACTGAAGTAGAAATCAATCTCACCTCGGCTATTTTAGGCGACACTCTAAACCTGCAAACCTCTCAAGGCGAAAAAATTACACTGCGGATACCTGCCGGCACCCAAGACGGTACGACCTTTCGTTTTGCCGGCAAGGGAATGCCGGGAAGACGAGGGAGGGGGAATTTATTGGTGACTGTTCGGGTAAAACTGCCTAAAAAATTAAGTCGGGAGCAGAAAGAACTCTTGGAAGAATTAAAAAGAATGGGGCTGTAGAATTGTTGACATATGAAAATACATATTAGATAATAGAACTAGAAAGCTCTTAAAGGAGGGACTTCCAATGCCGGCACCATCTTGGGATTTGGCCATAACTGTTTTTTTTCTGATTGGCATTGCTTTCGGTTACATTCTACAAAGAGAAAAAATTGTCGCTACCTTACTTTCGGTCTATGTCGCCCTGGTCGTCACCCAGGTTTTTAGCGGTAATGTTTTTGCCTTTTTCCAAGGTGATAAAACCTTATTCAATCAAGTTTGGATTAGAAATAACTCTTCGCCCTTTACTATCAGGGTGATAATTTTTATGCTGGTAATAATGCTTCTTTCGGCCAAAGGAGGAATTTCCGGTTCAAAATCTAAGGGGATTTTTTCACCAATTGAAATTCTTGGCCTTTCTTTTTTAACCACTGGCCTGATTCTTTCTTCAATTTTCTATTTTATGCCTCCGGAATCGCGCGACGCCCTTATGGCTAACTCCAGAATGGCCACTTTAGTCATCAAATATTATCTCTGGTGGGTAATTGTGCCGGTCATTGTTCTCATTGGGCTGGGATTTTTCCATCGCTCTCATAGCTCAAGTTCATCCGACTAATTTTTGTGGTGAAATTTGTCGGAGGGCTTTTTTTAGTACCTCGGTTGAAAAATTAGAACAAATCATTTTTTGTGCTGGTAGTCCCCCTAAAAAAGTAGCGATGTCATCAGGAGTAACTTTGAGGGCGTCTTTTATATATTTACCCTTAACCATTTCGGTTAAGGCCGATGAAGAAGCTAGACACGCCCCACAGCCAAAGGCCTTAAATTTAATATCTCCGATCCTGATTCGGCTTTTGTCTAATTTGAGCCAAAGTTTGACCACATCGCCGCAGGCCGGGTTGCCGCCTTCGGCGACCGCATCCGCCCCTTTAATTTCCCCCATATTGCGGGGGTTGCTAAAATAATCAATCGTTTTTTGGTTATACATAAAATTTTTCTCTCTTCAGGCCGGATTGCCTTATTATTGCTCGAATAGTTCCAACCGGTAAATCACCCGTGTGCATTGGCACAGATGTTAAAAACTGTCTACCATCCTTTTTCTTAGAATAATATCGGTGGCTACCTTTCTGATAAATAAAAACAAAGCCATTTTTCTCCAGCCGACGAATGATAATCCTTGCTGGTTCTGGCTTTATTTTCATAAAATATCCTTCTATACCCGGGCTAAATCATTAACGTCCCTAGTAAAAATTTGGCTATCTTGAAGGGGAAAGCGTTGTTTGGGATGAGAAATCTGGTGAAGAGCGTGGAAATATTTTTCTAATTCTTTGAGCATATTCCAATATTTTTTTGGTGCTGGTTTATTTAATAACTTATCATTCAAATCCTTTTTTATAACCGCTTCTAAATAACCCTGGACCGCTTCTTCTAAACTTTTTCTTAAAGCAATTGGGTCTTTATTTTCTTCGACTATATCCAAATCTAGACAAACCCCAGTATAATATTTATCCCGAGGTCTTTTGTAAATAACAAATCTAAATTGTCCTTGTTGTTTAGTATTTTCCATTTGTGTTTTAATTTTACAATAGAAAGAACTTAAAATCAATTTATTGGAGGGCCTGGTGGGGAATTCGAACACTCGGAAACCCACGGTTTTCCGACCTCCGTCAAGTATGTCGGAGTGCCTTCCTCCACGGGAAACCTCTGGTTTCCCGACCCCTTCCTGGGGTTCGATCCCATTATTATACCATAAATCCAAAAACTGCCACAAAAAGTGGCAATCTTTGGATTAGGG